>Ga0209958_1000337_pt1 | contig 104959 bp, 109 predicted proteins | sample ThiBio_inoc_plan_FD_183942 | JGI IMG/M metagenome (GOLD analysis project Ga0209958, IMG submission 183942) | Wastewater bioreactor microbial communities from Cape Town, South Africa - Thiocy_inoc_plan (SPAdes) | ecosystem: Engineered > Bioremediation > Thiocyanate > Unclassified | place: South...
CCTTCCCGAACTCAGAAGTGAAACCTCTTAGCGCTGATGGTAGTGTGGCGTTTGCCATGTGAGAGTAAGTCATCGCCAGCTTTTAAATACTAAACACCCCTTAACCTGACGGTTGAGGGGTGTTTTTTATCGTGGGGAAAAGAAATAAATTGGCTTGTGTTAATATCCCTCTATATTTGTCTAGGGAGATGGAGTAGATATGAAAAAAGGCTTGTTGGTATTAGTTGTTAGCTTATTAGCCTCAAGTATGGCTTTTGCAATCAATGACTTGGATACAGGTCTAAAAGCTTATTATCAAAAGAATTATAAAGTTGCTTTTGACAGTTTTGAAAAATCAGCAAAGACGGGAAACGTTCAGGCAATTAAAAATTTGAAGAATTTTACTCAAATTTTTAATATCCAAGAAATGAAGAAGGCTAAGGAGTTAGCTGATCAGTATAAAACACTTTATCTTAAATAAAAAATTAGGTGTTTCTGATGAAACTCAATTCATTCTCTCCACTCCCCGAAGACGATGATGAACTGCATCTTCCTGAGCTTGTCTATTGGGCATCCCTTGGTGATGTAGAACAAGTCGAACAATTATTGGCTGAGGTGATAGATCCAAACCAGACCGAAAGGCTATAGTGCGCTACAGGCTGCTGCTGAGAACGATCATTTGGTGGTGGTGAAGCTTACTGTGAGCAAGGGGGCGGATGTGGCCTATAAAAGTGAATATAGCGCATTACAGCTTGCTGAAATGGCAGAGCATAGCGAAGTGGTAGCGTATCTTAAAAATCTTTAGATCCTGCACAAAAAGAAGCCCCATCATCCTGACGGGGCTTCTTCATATTCAGTTTATGTCGTTGATATCCTATTAACGACTACGTCCTGTGTGTTTTATTATTCTCAATGAGATTTCCTGTCTCTCTATGCTTCATATATTAGCGATTAAGCCAGAAATGGAACAGAAGTGAATCTACCTGATCAATGTACGCTTAGGCGTACAACTAAGCGATATGATATTTCTGTAATTTGGCAATGAGTGCCGCTAATCCTTTCACTTCAAACTCATTGGCGTCAAAGTTCTCGTCTTTATTGCGCTTGAAGATATCTCGAATTTCAATTACGGCATTCGGATCAACAAGCCCTAAACTAGAGGTCACTTGACGGATTTGGCTAATTGAACGTGAACCATTGGTTGAGCCATAGCCGATATAAGCCGCTGGTTTATCTTGCCATTCTTTACCGACATAATCCAAGGCATTCTTGAGTGCTGGACTATAGCCATGATTATATTCAGGGCTAATAAAGATAAATGCCTGTGCCTGTGCAATTTTATCCGCCCACTGCTGTTGTTTGGGTTGATCATAAATGCCTGTCGCAGGTGGATGAGCACCTGCAAAGAGTGGTAAGTCCCATTCCTTAAGATCGACGATTTCTGTTTGAATATCTTTTAATGCGAGTTCAGTTGTCGCTTGCTGCACCCAATTAGCGACCTTGATCGCTGTACGACCTTCCCTAACACTACCAACAATAATATAAATGAGCATGTTTAAATTCCTATGTGTTATTTGTTTGATTTTAAAAATGAATACTTTTAATGATCTTATACTTTTCTTTAGCGTAAAAAAAAGCTCTCATTTGAGAGCTTTTTTGTTACATCAATTTGATGCCTTGCTGACCAGCCGGGGTGACTCTGAAAATTTCTACTTCAAAGGTAATATTTTTACCAGCAAGAGGATGGTTAAAATCAATTTCTGTAGTGTCGTCATTGACGGATTTTACGATGCCGAACAAGGTTGCTTTGGCTTTGTCTTCAAATTCTATCATATGACCAACGATCGGACGTTGCTCAAATTTTACAGTATCGAAGATTTGGATATTTTCAGGATTCCAAGGTCCAAACGCATCTTCAGGGGGTAAATGTACGGTACGACGATCGCCAGCACGTAAACCAAATAATGCCTTTTCAAAGCCAGGTAATAAGTTCCCATCGCCTATCACGAGGCTGACGGGTTCTTCACGATTACGTGTATTGTCAATCTCAACACCATTTTCAATTGAAACGGAAAAATGTAAGTCGACTTTTGAGCCATCTTGAATACGAATTTCTTCGTTGGGTTGGATAATTTCAGTCATCTTAAGCATCCGTGTTTTGGTTACGTTTCTTCTCAAGGAAGAAGGTATCAATCAGTAGCAGAATCGTGCCTAAGGTAATGGCACTATCCGCAAGATTGAAGGCAGGGAAATGGTTGTTTTGATAGTAAACATGAATGAAGTCGACCACATAGCCTAAGCTGACACGGTCAATTAGATTGCCAATTGCACCGCCTAAGATCAACGCAATTGCCATCGGTAATATGATCATTTTCTTTGGCATACGCATCAGCCAAAAAATGAAAATGATGGATACCACACCCGCTAAAGAGGTGAATAGATAACGTTGCCAACCACCTGCATCAGATAAAAAGCTAAAGGCTGCACCATGATTATGGAGTAAAGTCCAATTTAAAAAAGGCAGAACAGGAACGGGATCAGCATAATTTAAATGTGAACTTGCAATCCATTTGGTCCATTGATCCAACACAATGGCAAGGACAGAAAGTCCAAGCCAGAGTAAGTTGTGTGGATAGAATTGAAACAAGCCTTTTTTTGCTTGTGTATTAGGCATACTTTCTCACTTCGCCACTACCAGTGACGTTGACGATACAACGAGCGCATAGTCCAGTATGACCAACGTGTGTATTTACATCAGGCAGCACATGCCAGCAACGTACACATTTTTCACCATCTGCTGCTGACACTTGGACACGTAAGCCCGCGAGGTCAGTATTTTCACCTTGTTCAGCATAAGGGTGAACGATGACTTGAGACGTAATCAAGACAAAACGTAGTTCATCAGCCAATTGGTTTAACACGGTTTGTAATGCTTCATCTGCCCAAAGTTCAACTTTTGCAGATAAGTTACTGCCGATGAGTTTAGCGTTACGTGCTGCTTCAATCTGTTTGTTTACTGCTGATTTTACGCTAATCAATGTTTGCCAATCTGCTTCAGACAGTAAGTTTGCTGTTGATGCAGTTGGGATGTCATACCATTCAGCGGTAAATACATATTTTCCAGTTTGTTCTGGAATCAATGGCCAAGCTTCTTGTGCGGTGAAGCTCAGGATAGGAGACATCCAACGAACAAAAGCTTGCACGATATGATACAGCGCAGTTTGTGCAGAATGACGTGCTTGTGAATCTGCTTTGGTGGTGTACTGACGATCTTTGATGATGTCGAGATAGAAACCACCCAAGTCATTGATACAGAAGCTCGTCAATGCATTGGTCACAATATGGAAGTTCATCTCTTCATAGGCTTGCTGAATGGTTTTCTGCACTTCAGCCGCACGTTGTAAGATGTACTGATCCAATGCAATCAGTTGGTCGACTGGCAACGCATCTGTCGATGGTTTGAAGCCATTCAAGTTCGCTAACAAGAAACGTAAGGTATTACGAATACGACGATAACCATCTGATGCACGGCTAAAGATTTCTTTACCTGCGGTCATTTCGTAACGATAGTCAGCAGATGCGATCCAGAAGCGTAAGCCATCAGCACCCATATCTTTAATAATGTCTTGTGGGGTGATGATGTTGCCTAATGACTTAGACATCTTACGACCTTTCTCATCCACTACGAAACCGTGAGTAAGTAAGCCTTTATATGGCGCACGTTGATTGATCGCAATTGAGGTGAGCAACGACGATTGGAACCAGCCACGATGTTGGTCTGAACCTTCAAGATATAAGTCTGCTGGATCTTGTAATTCTTCACGTTCACGTAATACTGCGTAATGTGTCGTACCTGAGTCAAACCAAACGTCTAAGGTGTCGCGTACTGCATTATATTGTTCAGCATCCGCACCAATGAAGTCGCTGGCATCACGGTTATACCAACCATCAATCCCTTCTTGCTCGATCAGTTGAGCAACTTCTTCGATCAATTCCGGTGTACGTGGGTGCAAAGCATTGGTGTCTTTGTGTACAAAGAATGGGATTGGCACACCCCAAGTCCGTTGACGAGAAATACACCAGTCAGGGCGTCCTTCAATCATGGATTGAATACGATTTTTACCCCAATCTGGAACAAATTCGATGTCATTTTCAATCGCATTTAAAGCAGTTTGACGCAAACCATTGGCATCCATGCTGATAAACCATTGTGGTGTTGCACGGAAGATAATCGGTGTTTTATGACGCCAGCAATGAGGATAGCTATGTTTGATGGGTTGATGAGCCCATAATCGACCTACTACTCCCAAAGCTTCAATGATTTTTGGATTGGCTTTATAAATATGCTCGCCCGCAAAAATCGGTGCAGTTGGTAAATATACGCCATTACCACCGACAGGATTATCGACTTTTAGGTTATACAGCAAGCCCACTTTATAGTCGTCTACACCGTGTCCAGGAGCGGTATGTACGGCACCTGTACCACTGGTTGCAATAACGTGTTCACCTAAGATCACAGGCACTTGGCGATCAGTAATCAAAGGATGTTGTAATAGGACATTTTCGATTGCTGAACCTTTAAAATCAGCCAATACCACTGGATTTTCAAGCTTATAACGCTCAATTGCAGATTCAACCAGATCTTTGGCAAGAATAAAGTTTTGCTTGCCATGTTCAGTTGTCACTTGAACCAATTGATAGTCGATTTCAGCATGGAGTGCAACGGCTTGGTTGGCAGGCAGCGTCCAAGGTGTGGTTGTCCAGATCACAATATCAGTCACATCTTGGACATCAACACCAAGACGGCTGCTTAAATCTTTAAGATCAACAACCGTAAAGCCAACATCAATTGCATCTGATTTTTTATCTTCGTATTCAACTTCTGCTTCTGCCAGTGCAGAACCACAGTCTAAACACCAGTTCACAGGCTTTAAGCCCGGTTCGATATGACCTGCTTTTGCAATTGCGCCAAGCGAACGAACAATGTCCGCTTCTTGCTTAAAGTTCATGGTGAGGTATGGATTATCCCAGTCACCAAATACACCCATACGCACAAAGTCTTTTTTCTGTAATTCGACTTGGGTGTAGGCATATTCACGACACGCTTTACGGAAAGTGGAGGCATCGACTTTAACACCTACTTTACCGACTTTTTCTTCGACCTTAAGTTCGATTGGAAGACCGTGACAGTCCCAACCCGGTACGTATGGCGCATCGAAGCCATCCATAACTCGGCTTTTAATAATAATGTCTTTGAGGACTTTATTGACGGCATGGCCCAAATGGATTTGACCATTGGCATATGGAGGGCCGTCATGAAGAATATATTTTTTCTTGCCAATACGCGATTCACGAATCTGCTGATAAATGTTGTCGGCATACCACTCTTCTAACCATTTGGCTTCACGCACAGCCAAATTTGCTTTCATGGCAAATTCAGTATCTGGTAAATTGAGTGTGGCTTTATAATCCACTGCATTTTCAGGAGTTTGCTTATCGCTCATGCAAGTTTTCTTCCAGTTTTATCAGTCTAAACTGACATGTATTACAAATGAAATTTAAATTTAAAAAGGAAATTCTGGTGTGCGTTCACGATAGTCTCGTAATTTTTGCACATCATCATCGATTCCAGCTTTGAGTGCTTCAAGCGAAGGGTAATTCAGTTCACCATGTAAATAGTGAAGGAAAGTCACCCGCATCAATAAGCCATACAGATTAGCAGAAACATCAGGAAAATGTACTTCTAATCGCCACTCTGGATGCTCTTGTTTGATGGCTGGGCGTGTCCCGACATGACCTGCACCAAACAAACTGTCAGCTTGATAGCCTGTAATCCCGTTCAAAGAAGGATCAGTGTGCTTTGTTTTTGCTGTAAGTGAGGCATTTTCACAGACTACATCCACCGCATAAATCCCGTTTAAACACGGTTTGTGGCGGTTTAAGCGCACATTAATGGTTGGAAAATCAAGGGTACGGCCAATCTGATCACCATATTGCACGCGACCTGTGATGCTATAAGGACGACCCAATAATTTTGCTGCTAATGCCAAGTCACCTTCTTGAAGGACCTGACGAATACGGGTTGAACTGACACGTTCACCATTTAAAGCCACGGTATTTAAATTGGTCACGTCAAAGCCGTAGTCACGCAAGAATTCACTGTTGCCTTGACGGTCTTTACCGAAATGGAAGTCATCACCGAGGACTAGGCTTTGTGCATTGAGTTTTAATTTGAGTAGTTCAGCAAATTCTGTGGCATTTAGACTTCTAAAATATTGGTCAAATTTCGCAACAGCAATGTAGTCCACACCGAGCTCAGTTAAATATTCTACTTTTTCTCTGAGCGAGCTGATGCGTGGAGGCGCATCATAACCTTTAAAGAATTCAAGTGGTTGTGGCTCAAAAATCATCACTAATGTTTTTAAGCCTTGCGCTTCAGCCAACGTTTTGAGTTGGGCAATCATCGCTTGATGGCCGAGGTGGACACCATCAAAATTGCCAATCGTTACCGTAGTTGGGGGTAACTGAAAATCTGGCGATAAAGCGTTGAGACGAAGCAACTTCATGGGCGTTAAATACAGTGATTTTGCAAAGGCTATATATTGCCATATTCTCAGCGTTTCGTCTTGTTGTTGTGTTTTTACACAGAAAAATTTCAATATTTAAAAGTTTTATATCAATTAAATTGATTCATTAAATAAATATAAATCAATTTTTCTTATTCATGGATTGACCTAAAATAGCTGCATAGTCGCTTGATATTGAGAAAGAGATGAAAAAGCCATTTTATCAGCTAGAGCAGAGCACCGATGTGATTCGCCATTTTACCCCGAACTGGTTTACTGCAACCATGGGAACAGGTGTGGTCGCGATGATTTTAGCACAGCTGCCTTTCGCTTCATCTGTCTTATTTATGCTTGCGACCAAATTATGGCAGTTTAATATTCTGTTATTTAGCACTTTTAGTGTGCTGTATATTTTACGCTGGATTTTATTTCCGACTGAAGCCAAGCAGATTTTTACTCATCCCAACATGAGCTTATTCCTCGGTGCGATTCCGATGGGCTTAGCGACGATTGCCAATGGTTTTCTGAGCTTTGGTATCCATCTATATGGCGATATCGCCATTCAAATTGCGACTTATCTCTGGTATCTGGATGTGTTTCTCGCAGTAGTGATTGCATGGGTGGTGCCATTTTGTATGTTTAGCTGCCAAGATCATCAATTACAACGGATGACTGCGGTATGGTTACTCCCGATCGTGGCCTGTGAAGTTGCGGCTAGCTCTGCGGGGCTGCTATTACAGCATTTAGCAGCAGATCAGCATGCGTTAACCATCTTGATCACAGGCTATGTGTTGTGGGGCATTTCTGTCTTACCTGCTTTTGCGATCTTAACCATTTTGATGCTACGTTTGGCCTTGCACCAATTGCCAGAAAAAGAGGTCGCGATTTCTAGCTGGTTATGTTTAGGGCCGATTGGAACAGGTGCATTAGCGTTATTATTGCTGGGTGAACAAGCGCCACGAATCATGCAGGCTATGGATTTCGAAGGTTTAGTGACATTACTGCCAGCCTTGGGTATTGTGGCAAGTTTGGTGCTATTAGGTTTTGGTTTATGGTGGTTTGGGATTGCGATCTTGACCACACTGCGCCATATGCGTACTGGCATTCCATTTAACTTGGGTTGGTGGGGACTGACTTTCCCATTCGGTGTCTTTATTTTGGCGATCTTTAATTTAGCGCATCAGTTACATATCGATTTCTTACAGTATGCGGCTGTGGTTTTAAGCCTGTTGTTGGTTGGCCTATGGGCATTAGTGATGAAGAAAACGTTGGCAGGAGCGTATAGCGGTCAATTATTTTTCTCTCCCTGTTTGGTCGCCTTACAGCAGAAGATGCAATAATATCAAGGTGTGCTTTAGCACACCTTTTTTGTGTCTCTATTTTGATTTGAACGAGTCTTTTTTTATGAATGCTGATATTGCTCTGATTATGGCCTTACCGAATGAATCCAAAGGTTTGTTTGAACAAGCAGGCATTGACGTTCATTACAGTGGCATCGGCAAAATTAATGCAGCATTCAAGGCATTTGAGGTGATTCAAAAGACAGGCTGTAAAACGCTGATCAATCTAGGCAGTGCAGGTAGTTCACATTTCGACGCGCACAGTTTGGTTGAAGTCATCACTTTCGTACAACGTGATATGGATGTATCACCACTCGGTTTCGCCGTGGGTGTGACACCGATGGATGACGAAACTCCTGCAGAGATTCATACTCAGCCACATTTTGAGCTTTTACCCAAAGGGATTTGTGGCACGGGCGATTCGTTTGAAACAGGGATTCCTAAAGTCAGTTGTAATCTAGTCGATATGGAGGCCTATGCCTTAGCCAAAGTGTGCCAAAAGCTCGGAGTACGTTTGATTTCAGTCAAATATATTACAGATGGTGCTAATGATACGGCACATCTGGATTGGGAAGAAAATCTACTGCTTGGCGCACAAAAATTATTGGCGCTGTATCAAGCGCATTTTTAAATGCAAAGATCTAACACTGAAGTGTGTATTAGTGGACTTTTTTGTGTTGAGTAGGTTGTTGAAACTAAAGTGTTACTTTGTGTTGAGTTCGCATAACGCCCATTATGTTAAATATTAGAAGGTATTTGAATTACTTCATTTTCAAATGCTTCTCTCAAAATAGCTGTTCCACTAGAATTTGTTATATATGGTTTGAAGCGGTCACTATTGATAAATTGTATAAGCTTTTCAATATGTTTATTTTCGATTTCTCCTTCACCAATATAACGAACTCTATGTCGAGCAAGATACAGCCGTATTCCAGTTTGAGTGATATGATATTTTTTCGAAAATTGTGTTCCAAGAATGAGCATACTCATTAGATAACGAATATAAATAGAATGATATTTTGGACGTTTTAGAATTTTTTTAAGCCAATTATAGTTTTCTGATAATCTTAGATATTCGTATTTATCTATCCGAATAATAATATGAAAATCATAATCTGGACTTTCAATTTCTAGAACTTCAATCTCATTATTATCAAAGTTTAATCCATGTATTTCTTTGAAGTTTAAAGTTTTATAAGTAGTCCAATTATATGTTAGTCCATAGACCTTTATAGTCTGCATATCATTATTCTCTTACACATTAGAAAATCTAGAATTAACATAATACGCCTTATACGAAATGCTTGAGGTTTCCTCTTAAGCATGAATATCTTAAAGTAAGCCGCTCTAGTATTCAGCGTACAGGAACGGTTTTTTGTGATTATTCATGTTTCACGTATGTTTCTTAATGAATGTTCCACATTTTTGATTAGCTCAGTTGAATAATCACCTTAATCATTAGGCAAGAAAAAAGCGACTCACAAAGTCGCTTTTTAGGGTATTTCAATCGCTAAAATGAAGGCTTTCACTGAAGAAAATTTAACGTGGCAATACGCCGTACAACATCATATGTACAGTGTGCTCAACCGTACGTTGAAACATGCTACGGTTACGTAGGGTTTTACCCGTGACCATTTCCATTTGCGTCGAAAAATCAGCGTAATTCTGGGTGATCGCCCAAATATTGATAATCAACAATTCAGGATCAATCTCTGCCGACAATTTACCTTGCTCTTGCCAAGTTTGAATCACCTTGGTTTTACGCTTAAACAGTTTTTTTAATGGCCCTTTTAAGATCGGTAAAATATGCGGCGCACCTTGAATAATTTCGAGGGCAAATAAACGAGAAGCCTTTGGCTGATCACGTGAGCTTTCAATTTTTTGAATTAAATAGTGAGTCAGAGCTTCAGTTGGCTCAAGTTCTGATTCTAAGGTTTGTAAAGGAGCGAGCCATTTTTGCAGTACGGTTGTCAGTACTTCAACATAAAGAGACTCTTTATTTTCATAATAATAGAAAATATTGGATTTATGCATATTTGCGAGCTGGGCAATCTCATCCAGACTAGCACCACTGAATCCATAGACGGAAAAAACATCGAGGGCAGCATTCAGCAGTTGATTGCGCTTTTGTGTACTTTTTTTCTGTTCCATCTGCGAGCTTGATTCAAAAAATGTCATTGACATTGTAAGATAAATTGTCCGATTTGTGCACAATAACACAGTTTTTTTGTCGAAAAATACGCAGTTCTAAGATGAATTGAAGCGATCTAATTGATAATACTTGAAATCTAAAAAATGAATTACATATTTTGTAAACAATTCAGTGTTAAATGCTGATGAATAAGCTCATTTTTTGATTCATATCCAGCGGGTTTTATGATCATAGTGCGGTTTTAAGTTGCTAAAACCGCATCTAACACTTGTTGTTCCAACTGCGCAAATGCAATAGTTTTCTTACGTGGTCGTGGTAAATTCACTTGAAATTGATGTGCAATATGTCCTTGATCTAGCAAAATAATTCGATCTGCCAATTGTACCGCTTCACTGACATCGTGTGTGACCAGAATTGCAGTAAAGCCTTGTTCTTTCCAAAGGCGTTCAATCAAGCTTTGCATTTCTAAACGCGTTAGAGCATCTAGTGCACCTAAGGGTTCATCCAGTAATAAAATACGTGGTGCGTGAGATAGTGCTCTGGCTAATGCTGCACGTTGACGTTGACCTCCAGAGAGTTGAGTTGGCCACTGTGTGGATTTGTCTTTTAAGCCTACTTTTTCTAATAAATTTTCAGCAAGTGGGTGTTGATCTTTTGGTAAACCTAATCGCACGTTGTGTAAAATATTTTTCCACGGAAGTAAGCGTGGATCTTGAAACATAACACGAATATCATCATTTGTAATGCCTTCACGAAAGTTTCTTGTGGACTGAAATTTAATCTCCCCATAGCTAGGTTTTTCAAGTTGGGCGATTAAGCGGAGTAGGGTACTTTTACCACAACCACTGCGACCTACTATGGCGACAAATTCACCTGCTTGAATATTTAAGTCTAAGTCCTCAAGCACTTTGACTTCACCATAAAACTTATACAGTTGTTCAATCAGAATATTTGCACCATTGCTATTGCTTGGAGTATTCGATGCTTCAGATTCACCAATGGGTTGAATCAAGGGATTTTCATAGAAATTTAAATTTAGATTGCTCATATAGTTGACCTTTTTATTTTTGATAGCCTGCATGCCAACGTAATAAATATCGCTCTAGCGCTCGCGCCAACACATCTGCTAATTTTCCAAGTATGGCGTAAAGTAAAATACCGACCAAAACGATATCGGTCTGCAAGAACTCACGTGCATTCATGGTCATATAGCCGATCCCTGCTTGAGCGGAAATTGTTTCTGCCACGATAAGCAGTACCCAAACCAAACCTAAAGCAAAGCGAAGTCCCACTAAAATAGAAGGCATTGCACCAGGTAGAATGATCTCTTTATACAATTGCCAGCGATTGAGTCCGTAGCTTTTACCCATTTCAATCAACTGAGGGTCTACTGAGCGAATACCATGATAGGTATTGATGTAGATTGGAAAAAATACACCTACTGCGACTAAAAAGAGTTTGGATGTTTCATCAATACCAAACCACAAAATTACCAGCGGAATGAGTGCTAGCGCAGGGATGTTGCGGATCATTTGCAATGTGGTATCAAGTAAGGTCGATGCAATGCGTGATGAACCATTAAGTAGTCCTAAAAGCAGTCCGAGACCACCACCGACTAACAAACCAAGCAGAGCACGGCCTGCGCTGACTTTGACATGGTGCCAAAGTTCACCACTGATCAGTAAGTGCCAAAAAGCACTCACTACAGCAGTTGGAGCAGGTAATACACGGCTTTGTAATAGACCTGAGCTTGAAGCAGCTTGCCAAATTAGCAGCAACAAAATTGGAAACAACCAAGGCAGGAGACCTTTGCCTAATTTTTGTGTTCCACGTGAAACATTATTTAGAAATGGCGTTGCACTCATGCCTCCTCCTTAACCAAGCCTTTCTGTGTTTTGACCTCAGGCACATAGTTATTGGCAATGATTTCACCAAAAGGACCTGTGAGATGTGGCTGTGCCAATTTCTCACGAGTTTTGAGTGGCAGAAGTGGAAATACTAATTCAGCAAAGCGGATCGATTCTTCCAAATGTGGATAGCCAGAGAAAATAAAGGTATCAATTCCCAAGTCAGCATATTCTTGAATACGAGCAGCAACGGTTTCTGGATCGCCGACTAAAGCTGTACCTGCACCACCACGAACTAAACCGATACCTGCCCATAAGTTTGGTGAGACTTCTAATTGATCTTTACGTCCGCCGTGTAAAGCCGCCATGCGTTGCTGCCCGACCGAGTCCATTTGTGCAAATTTTTTCTGCGCTGCTGCAATAGTCTCATCGTCTAAATATTGAATGAGTTCATCGGCGGCAGCCCAAGCTTGTTCATTGGTTTCACGAACAATCACGTGCAATCGGATACCATAATTTAGAGTACGTCCTTTGGCTGCTGCTTGAGCACGTAAATGATTAATTTTTTCTTCCACCGCAGCAGGTGGTTCACCCCAAGTTAAATAAGTATCAACCTGTTCAGCGGCGAGTTCAGTTGCTTCTGTTGACGATCCACCAAACCATAAGGGAGGATAGGGCTTTTGCACAGGCGGATAAAGTAATTTTGCTTCATCTACACTGAGTCGTTCGCCATGAAAAGTAAAAGATTCGCCTGTATGGGAACGAGTCAGAATCTCACGCCAAATTTTGACATATTCAGAGGCAGTCTGATAACGAGTACTGTGATCTTCATATAGACCATCGCCCTTGAGTTCCTGCTCATCACCACCTGTCACAAGATTGAGTAAAATACGACCATTGGATAGGCGATCAAAGGTAGCAGCCATACGCGCCGCCAATGCGGGTGTCGTAATTCCGGGACGCAGCGCCACCAAAAACTTTAATTGTTTGGTTGCATCAATGAGGCTGGCTGCTGTGATCCATGGATCTTCACAAGAACGACCTGTTGGAATCAATACGCCAGCATAACCAAGGTTGTCAACAGCAACGGCGATTTGTTTCATATAAGCATGATCGACCTGACGTGCGCCCTTGCTGGTGCCTAAGTAACGGCTGTCACCATGAGTGGGGATGAACCAGAAAATATTCATGTCGATACTCCTTATGAAGAATGAGATCATGTGAATGATACAGATTGCATCGTGTTTTAGATTGCAATCTGCATGGGGGATAAAGCACTTTGATTGATCACAATCAAAACCGATGAGAAATTACCTAAAGTAGACTCTCAATTATTGAACTTGGTTTTTTAATACAGCATCTGCAATGACCAGTTGCTTTGGAATTAATTTCTGAGCAAAAAAGGCATCAGCTACGTACTGCTGTTCTTTTGCAACTTTTTCAGAAATTGGCTGAACGCCAAAACCCATGCGAGAAATTGAAGTTTTTAAAACATCGAGTTCAAGTGCGGTTGGTTTTTCGAGTAATTTTGCAGCATCATCAGGATGGGTCTTTACCCAATCCGTTGTTTGATTCAATGTTGTCACCAGTGTTTTTAGAACTTCGGGATGTCCTTCCGCAAACTTACGATCAGCTAAATAGAATTGATGATTGCTGACCAAATGCTCGCCGTTTGCGATCACACGGGCATGGATTTGATGCTCTGCTGCTGCGAAGAATGGATCCCATATCACCCAAGCATCGACTGCGCCCTTTTCAAATGCTGCGCGAGCATCTGATGGTGGTAAATAAACAGGCTGAATATCATTTAAAGTTAAATTATTGGCTTCTAGTAATTTCAATAAAAGATAATGAACGTTTGAGCCCTTGTTCAATGCAATACGTTTACCTTTCAGGTCTTGTACAGATTGTATTGGTGAATCTTTTTGAACGATTAAGGCTTCTGCAGTAGGTGCTGATGGCTGATTTGCAACATAGACCAAGTTAGGATTTGCTGCTTGAGCAAAGATCGGAGGCGCTTCACCGGCCTCGCCAAATACGACACTACCTACATTTAAGCCTTCTAAAAGTTGGGGGCCGGCTGGAAATTCAACCCATTTTACATTGACGCCCTGAGCAGCAAGATTCTTTTCTAATTCACCTTTTGCTTTGACAATCGGCAAAATGCCATACTTTTGAAAGCCGATATTTAATGTTGTGGTTTCTTGTTTTGGTGTTGCTTGCTGCTCAGGTTTTTTTGCACAACCTGCAACGCCCATTACGCTAGCAATAGTTGCTGCGATGATGGTTGAAGTTGCCCATGAGCGATTGATAAAAATAGCCATGTTGATTGTGCTCCCCAGAAAATTACAAGATCTAAATAAGTTGAGCAATTAAGCTAAAACTTTTTTTAATGCATAAAAAATAAATAATTGGGCTTTGCTTATGATGAAAAGTGCAAAATAGAAAAATAGATAATGTTATTGAAAAGATGAATAAGCATTGAAATTTAATTAGAACTTAAGTTTTTGTTTTATATCTTTATTTTTAAAAAATCAGTGCGCTTATTTTTCTAATGAGCTGAATAAAAATAGAAAAGAAAGAAGTCAAAAGATATCTTTATCAGAAATAAAGATATCTTCAGGTCAAATATAATTAGAACAAAACTTTTTTGAAGACTAAGGAGTTACGCTGATAATTGTACAGCGCTTGTCGAGCATTCGGTAAATCATCAACACTTGCTGGGCTGAAACCCTGCTCTAAAAACCAATGTGCGGTACGGGTTGTGAGAACAAACAGTTGTTGAATACCTTGTTGTTTCGCTTTGGTTTCCAAAAATTGCAAAATTTGGCTACCACGATTCGATTTACGATAACTCGAATCGACAGCGACACAGGCAATTTCAGCAGATTTAATTTCACCTGATTCAGCAGGAATAGGATAGAGCGCTGCACAGGCTAAGATCATGCCATCTCGTTCAATCACCGCGAACTGTTCTATTTCACTTTCAAGACGTTCACGTGAACGATAGACTAAAATACCTTCCTGTTCGAGCGGACGTAATAAGTTGATTAAACCGCCGACATCATGAATATTGGCAATGCGTACTTCTTCATAGTGAGCATCTGTGATTAAAGTGCCAATTCCGTCGCGTGTAAATAGTTCTTCAATCAAAGCACCATCATAAGTATATGAAATGAGGTGAACACGATGCACCCCAGACAATGAAGCTTGTTGAGCTTGTTTGAGGTGTAAGGCGAATTCTGGATATTGTATTTGGTATTGTTGAATATAAGGTTCAAGTTGATACGAGCTTAATTCACGTAATAATTGTTGTTGCTCATTCATTAATCCTTGTTTTTCACCCAAGAAAATCAATTTATCGGCTTGTAATGCAGTTGCTGTTTTGGTCGCGACTTCTTCCGCCAATAAGTTAAATACTTCTCCAGTGGTTGAATAACCTGTAGGTCCTAGTAACACAATATTGTGATTATCTAAGTGACGTTGAATCGCATCGGTATCAATTGAACGGACTTCACCTGTAAGCTGAAAATCAACCCCATCCCGAATGCCATAGGGTTTAGCCGTTACAAAGTTACCCGAAACCACATCAATGCGAGCACCATACATGGGTGAATTTGCTAAGCCCATTGATAGAAGAGCTTCAATTTCTAAACGAATCGATCCAACTGCATTCATGACACTACGTAGTGATGCACGAGTTGTCACACGACGACTTTGATGAAAAGGCGTTTCAATTTGGCTTTCACGTAGATTTTGATTAATTTGTGGGCGTGCGCCATGCACCAAAATCAAACGAATCCCTAAAGAATGCAATAAGGCAATATCATGAATAATATGCTGAAAGTTCTGGTGTAAGACGGCCTCACCGCCAAACATAAGCACAAAGGTTTTATCACGATGGGCATTAATATATGGTGCAGAGTGGCGAAACCAATGCACATAATCTTGCGTTGTGCTATGTGAAGTTTCAGTCATTTGGTTCGCCATGTTCATCTCAGATATACATCAATTTATCTGATTCTAACGAAAAAAATAAAAAGATAAATCTATTCCTAAAACAACGCTTCAACTTTGTACAGTCATTGTCTGAGAATATGTTTAGAACCCCATGATTCGGATAATACTATTATCATCAGAGTTGACTAAAATAAAATCATTATTGATTTTATACCATTGTTCATTACGACCGGGACGTGGGAGATTATTATCTTTATAATCAACTTTGTAGCCGTTTCCGCGATAATGCTGTGGCATGACGTAACCTGCTTGCCAGCGATGTTGTTTTAAACGCTCAACACCACGTTCTTCACGCATACGACGTTCACGCATACGGTTTTCATCATCTGGACGATCAAAGTTACGACCTTGCCAGCCACCACCGCGTGAGTCATCATCACCATCAAAATGTGGACCTGCAAAACTACCCATACTACTCAATAGGGCTGTTGAACCTAAAACAAAGATAATGAAAATTTTTTTCATGATGCACCTTATGGACTTCGGATGTCTCTCATGTGAAAACTGTACCTTAAAAATGCAGAGAAACTGTGAAGATCAATTCATTATTCCATTAAAAAGATGGAGATCCTTAAGCAATTTCTCTAGAAAAGCATCATCGAAGCCCGTATTTAATAGTGTTTAAAGTTATTATATTCAATTAGTTAAGATTGAGCATCAATACTTTGCCCATTCATATCTAAACTATCATCACCCATCAAATAAAGATAAGCAGGCATAATGCTATCCGGCGTTGGAAGAATTTTGGGATCTTCTTCTGGGTAAGCCTTCGCACGCATCGCTGTACGGGTACCGCCTGGATTAATGCAGTTAAAACGAATATTTGGATAGGTGTTTTCTGCTGCAAAGATCTTACTCATTGCTTCGGTTGCAACTTTAGAAACAGAGTATGCTCCCCATAAAGCACGAGCTTCACGACCTACACTCGAACTGGTAAATACCACCGAAGCATGCTCAGATTTTTCAAGCAATGGTAATAATGCTTGAGTTAATGCAAAAGGTGCACGTAAATTTACGGCCATAACATCATCCCAAACATCAACAGGATAATCCGCTAATTCAACTCGATCACCAAGCATGCCCGCATTATGTAAAATTCCATCCAGACGACCAAATTGCTGCTCAAGTGTATTGACCAATAATTCATAGTCGTGACTTGATGCAGTTGAAAGCTGTAATGGCAAGATTGCAGGTTGTGGTGCGCCTAAACCTTCAATTTCATCATAAATGACTTCAAGTTTATTGAGGGTACGTCCATGCAAAACCACAGTTGCACCATGAAGGGCATAACTAAGAGCAGCAGCTCGACCAATTCCATCACCTGCACCTGTGATGAGAATGATACGATCTTTGAGTAGATCTGGACGAGGTTGATATTCTGAATATTTCATTGTTATGCCTCCTAATTCTTATGTTGAATGTTTAGCTCATCATACCCTGATTTTCTGATAAAGCAGAGATTTTCTGTTTGAGCAGTTGATGTAACTCAGTAACAGTTTGGATAATTGCATCTGCTTGCCAAGCGTTCAGATCATCACGAGATTCTATTGGTAGATACCCGTAAGCTGCCAAAATGGTATACATCTCTGCATTTCGACCTGCATCAATATCACGTGGATGATCACCCACATAAATAATTTCTTCTGCGTCGATACCGAGATGTTGAGCGGCTAAATACATTGGTTCTGGATTGGGTTTGGTATGCGTGACATCTTCAGGGCAAACCAAAACTGCACAGCGTTCAGTTAGATTTAATTCAGCCAATAATGATTCACTTAAACCACGTGGTTTATTGGTCACAATTCCCCAAGGAATCTGGTTTGCTTCAAGTTCTTCGAGCAGAGGATACATCCCAACAAATAAATCCGTATCCACCACAATATTGTCACCGTATACATCTAAAAAGCGCTGGCGATGGGCTAGAAAGATGGGATCGGTCACATTCAATTCTGGATACACTAATTTGACCATTGCCCGTGCGCCTTCAGACACTTGAGTGCGAATGGTTGCTGCATCAACAACAGGACGCTGTTCATCACGGCACATTTGTTGAATGATGCGAATAAAATCAGCAGCAGTGTCGATCAAAGTACCATCAAGATCAAATAAAACGGCTTTCATTAGGCACCTTTATTTGTGGTATGAACCATATAATTCACATCTACATTGGGTGCTAACCAATAATGCTTAGTAATAGGGTTGTAATGTAAGCCTGTCATTTCTTTTAGACTCAAGCCTGCGTTACGAATATCATGCGCCATTTCTGAAGGACGGATAAATTTATGATAATCATGTGTGCCTTTTGGTAACAAACGTAGGACATATTCTGCGCCAATAATTGCGAATAAATAGGATTTTGGATTACGATTAATGGTTGAAAAGAAGACGTGTCCACCCGGTTTAACCAGTGTTTGACAGGCTTTAACAATTGAGGCTGGATCAGGAACATGTTCCATCATTTCCATACAGGTCACTACGTCATATTGTCCTGCTTGTTGTTGCGCTAACTCCTCGACTGGGATTTGACGATATTCAATATTTTGCACATTGTCTTGCTGTGCGTGTAAACGTCCTACAGCAAGCGGGGCTTCGCCCATGTCGATCCCTAAAACATCAGCGCCACGACGAGCCATACTTTCTGCCAAAATACCGCCACCACAGCCAACATCAAGCACTTTCTTACCTGCTAAGCCACTAACACGTTCGTCAATCCAATTTAAACGTAAAGGATTGATTTGATGAAGTGGGCGGAACTCAGAATGTTGATCCCACCATTTGGCAGCCAATGCTTCAAATTTTGCGATTTCATGTGGGTCAACATTCAATTGTGACATGGAAATACCTCTATATTAGGATGATTATTTCGGTTTAATCTGTTGTTAGTGTAGCGCTTCTTGAAAAAAAAGCGATAAATCCAATAAAAAACTTCACACAAGCAAAACGAATTAGTCGTGTTTGATTTATATTTAGCATATAAACTTACGAAAAATGCTTAGAGGAAAAGCAAACTCAATGAAAAAGTTAGTATTAGGTGGTTTAAGTGCAGTTGTAATGGCATTTTCGATGAATGCAATGGCTGCTGATTTTGTTGCTGGTAAAGACTATACCGTGGTTGCCAATCCGAGTAAAACATCTGCCCCAGCGGGAAAAATTGAAGTACGTGAATTCTTTTGGTACGGTTGCCCGCACTGCTTTAAGCTTGAACCACATATGCAAACGTGGTTAAAGAAGATTCCAAGCGATGTATATTTCCTCCGTACGCCAGCAGCTATGAATAAAGTGTGGGAGCAGGGTGCCCGTGGTTACTATGTGTCTGAGGCACTAGGTGTACGTAAGAAAACCCATATTCCATTATTCCATGCTATCCATGACGGCGGACAACAAATTTTTGATCAAGCATCACAAGCAAAATTCTTTGCCCGTTATGGCGTGCCTGAACAGAAATTTAATAGTATGTTTAATTCTTTCCCAATCACTGCAAAAGTGGCTGAGTCAAATAAATTGGCACAGCAATATCAACTTACGGGCGTACCTGCCGTTGTTGTAAACGGTAAGTATGTTGTGCAAGGTGAAGATGGCAAAGTGACACAAGTTGTTGATTACTTATTAGAAAAAGAACGCAAAGCGAAATAGTTCATACTATGAGCAATAAAAAAGGACTGCAGTAGCAGTCCTTTTTTATTTAGTTTTGATCGATCTGTAAATCTTTTAAATCGATTTGAACTTTTTGTGTCGGTAAAGACAGAGCTTGGTTTACATACAGGTTAATCAGCTTTTCACGAGAACCAATTGAACGCTGGTAATAGCTTGAATTCAATAGCAAAGCTGCGCCGTAAGTCAGAGACCAAATATAAGAAAGATAATCACGAATCGACATATCATAATTCTGTGATTTTAAATATTTTTCAGTCATATCTTTAAGCGAAATAATACGCTGTTGACGGATCGCATAAAGCTCATCGAACAAATGTTTGAGCTTGGACTCGGTCATCGTCAGATGTTCTTCTAACTGATGCAGTAAAATCGTACGACTCGGTGAGGTTAAATGATAAAGCATATAGCGAGGCGCATATTCTTTAACATCAGTGTTATATTTTTCTGAAATCTTGAGGATTTCTTTTTCATTTTGAATAATCAGTTCCAACAGTAATTCATTTTTACTGCGGAAATGTTTATATAAAGTACCTTTAGCAATATCTAGCTCGGCAACCAGTTCATCCAAGGTCATTTCTTGGTTGTTTTCTAGTAAAAGTTTTTCTGCAACCTGCAAAATTTTTTCTTTACGAATTAAGAACTGAGTATGACGATCAGGATTCATGATGCTTATAGGCTCCTCATAGTGTTCTAAACGGCATTTGCATTAGTGTGTTATTAATCATAACGCTAAGCAATGCTTTTATATATCAAACTTTAGCTTTGATAAGATCAGGCGTTTTGTGGTTCCCAGTTCGAGATACCTCGGAAAAGTAAGCGGACTTGAGTCGCTGCATTGTCAATAAATAAGTTTTGTTGTTCTAACAAACGATCAATTGGAAATTGTTTCGGTAAGTTGATCCACGTCATTGCCCATGTAAATGACATATTAATCAAAATCGTTGATAACACTTGTAAATCTTTGGCTTCTTGAATGTGTTTGAAGGTCTCGAGTTTGCATAAATCGATTGCGAGATCTTCAATTAAAAATTCGATTTCTCGTGCAATTGCGATACGAACTGTTTCTGAACCACCCCAACGCTCAGCAATCATAAATTGCCATTGTTGTGGGCTGTGATTTACTGCCTGTACAAACAATTCAATACTGGTACGTGTCTTAGCCGTACCACTATGTTGTAAATAGCTTTGTCCTAATTGATGAATTAGGCTTTTTAAATGCAAAGACACTTGGTCAACCAGTTCTTGCCCTAATGCCTCCATATCTTGGAAATGACGATAAAATGCCGTTGGGACTAAGCCAACTTCACGTGCAACTTCACGCAAACTAATACTACTAAATGAACGTCCAGAAGTACTGAGGTGGAGCGCTGCATCAAGTAAAGCCTGACGACTCTGTTGTTTTCGTTCATCTCTAATCGACATGAATAAGATCCATTAAAACCATACGGTAGAGTCTAGCAAAAAAAACATCATTTTTTTAGCCCTAATCCATAGCTAAATCAGACACATTTTCAATTAGACAAAGAAATATAAGGAATCGCTTTTGGAGTGGTGAAGCCTAAGAATAATTATTTTATTAATATTTCTAATTACTTATAAAAAAGCATAAAAAATATTCAAAAAAAATAGTGAACAAGTGTTGACTCAGTGAACACAAACAAATATAGTGTACACATGTTCACTATACGAACATTTGTTCACTCAAAATAAATAGCCAGATACAAAACGAGGAACGTATGAACGCAGAGTTAAGTTATCAGCCACATTGGATTCGCGAAGATTTTGTTGATTTTGTTTTGCAAAAAATAAAGCCAACGTTTGCTTGGAAACGCATTCTTGCAGAAGTTACTGCTGTAGAGTCGTTAAGCTCAGATATGGTTTTACTCACAATAAAACCAAACCACAACTTTGATTTAATTGAAGTTGAAGCCGGTAAAAGTGTTTTGATCACGCTAATGATCAATGGGGTTTATCACCAACGTAGTTATTCAATTGTCGATATTACTAAAAATGGTGAAATCCGATTAGGCATTAAAGTTCAAGGCTTAGTGTCAAAAGCAGCACAACAATTGCGTGTAGGGGATCGTTTTGAAATCTCTCAAGCACAAGGCGATTTCGTGCTACATCAAGGACAACAGTCTGCACTCTTGATTGCTTCTGGTTCTGGGATTACTGCAATTTACTCATTGTTAAAACAAGCAGTTGCTCAAAAGCTTAAAGAAATTCATGTGGTGTATTTTAACCGTGCTGAAGTGTTCCATCAGGAAATATTGGCTTTAGCAGAACAATATCCACAACTGAAATATCACTTTTTTAATACGGCACAGCAAAAGCAGCATTTAGATACCGCTTTATTAGAAAAGTTAGTTCCGAACTTTAAAGAATTACAGGCATATGCTTGTGGTCATCACAGCATGATGCGCCAAGCACAAGAGATTTATGCTCAACACGATGCGGTAGGAAATTTTCATCAAGAGTTTTTCCAACCTGTACAAATTGAGCAGTCTAACGAAGCTCAACCGATTACTTTCCGTCGTGCACAACAGAATTTTATTGCAACGACCAATCTATTAAGTAGTGCGGAGCACGCAGGTTTACGCCCACAGCATGGTTGTCGCATGGGGGTATGTAATCGCTGTAGCTGTACTAAAGTTAGTGGTGTAACACAGAACGTGATTACGGGTGAGATTGATGATCAGCCTAATCGTGCGATCAAGTTATGTGTAAGCCAAGCCCTTAGCCCAGTCACGATTGACCTATAAAAACAAATATTGAGGATAATTGAAATGAATATGGCATTAGAATTTAAAGCAGCATCAAAGTCAGCACATTTAACGCCAGAGCAAGTTGAAGAATTTGGTCGTCGCGTAGAAGAGATTCGTTTGGCTGTTATGCAGAATTTAGGTGAAGAAGATTCAAAATATATCTATAAAGTCCGTAATTTTGTGCGTTATACCGAGATAGCATCTCGTGGCATGTTGATGTTTGGTGGTTGGATTCCACCTGTATGGTTATTAGGTACAGCAATGTTAGGCGTATCTAAGATCGTCGAAAACATGGAACTTGGACACAATGTCATGCATGGTCAGTTTGACTGGTTGAATGACCCAAGTTTACGTGGTGAAGATTATGACTGGGACAATACGTGTTCAGGGAATGATTGGCGTTTTACCCATAACTATATGCACCATACTTATACCAATATTGTGGGTAAAGACCATGACGTTGGCTATGGTATCTTACGTGTCACTGAAGATCAAAAATGGGAAGTTCGTCATTTGGCGAATATTCCATTGGCATTGCAATTAATGTTCTTTTTCCAATGGTATGTGGGCGTACAAAACCTACATTTGGAAGATGCGCTAGTGTATAAAACCAAAACATGGAAACAAGTGTGGGCAGATGCAGCCGAGTTTCGTAAAAAAGCGACTCGCCAAGTCCTCAAAGATTATGTGTTTTTCCCTGCGATTGCGACCATTAACTTTATCCCAGTATTGGCAGGCAATGCTGTAGCCAATGTGATTCGTAACTTATGGTCTTCGGCAGTGATTTTTAATGGTCATTTTACTGAAGATGCAGAAACCTTTGAAGCGGATAATACTGAGAACGAAACCAAGGCAGAATGGTACTTACGTCAGATCCGTGGTTCAAGCAACTTCACAGGTGGTAAGTGGATGCACTTTATGAGTGGTAACTTAAGCCATCAGATTGAGCACCATTTGTTCCCAGATATGCCAGCAAATCGTTATGAGCAAGTGGCACCACAGATCAGAGCTTTATGTGCTGAATATGGCGTGAACTATAACGAAGCTAATTTCATGAAGCAATTTTGGACAGTTTGGGTACGTTTAGCAAAATGTTCATTGCCAAATGATATGTCGGCACAATTGGCGCAAGGTTGGACTAATTTAAAAGCGAGATTTAAATTTGCTTAAAGGATTGCTTATTCGTGGAATTGTAACGAATAAGTAAAACTGAAAGCACGTGTAATTGAGCTATACTATGGCGCAATCATATTTGTGCCATAGTTTTAAGGAATCGTTATGCGTATTGACCAAAGAGCATTAGACCAATTACGTGAAGTAAAAATCACACGTAACTATACCCGTTACGCAGAAGGTTCAGTTTTGGTTGAGTTTGGTCATACCAAAGTGTTGTGTACAGCAAGTATTGATAACTCAGTTCCACGTTTCTTGAAAGGTCAAGGGCAAGGTTGGGTGACTGCTGAATACGGTATGTTGCCACGTTCGACACATACACGTAGTGACCGTGAGGCAGCGCGCGGTAAACAAACAGGACGTACCCAAGAAATCCAACGTCTCATTGGTCGTAGTCTTCGTGCCATGGTGGATTTGAAGAAGTTGGGTGAGAACACGATTACGATTGACTGTGATGTCATTCAAGCAGATGGCGGTACTCGTACAGCAGCCATTACAGGCGCAGCGGTGGCTTTAGTTGATGCCATGAATGTGTTGCTGAGCAATAAAAAGATTAAACAAGACCCATTAAAAGGTCTCGTAGCAGCAATCTCAGTAGGAATGTACCAAGACGAAGTCCTACTCGATTTGTGTTACGAAGAAGATTCAAATTGCCAAACGGATTTGAATGTGGTGATGACACAAGCGGGCGAATTTATTGAAATTCAAGGAACGGCAGAAGAGAAACCGTTCACTCGCCAGCAGTCCAATGCCATGTTAGAGCTTGCAGAAAAAGGAATCGCGGAATTGATTCAGAAGCAACAGCAGGCACTCGGTTGGTAATCTCCAGTTGATAGTGCGGGCGGTCTGGTATGTTTAGACCGCCTTTTTTTTATCTATTTTTGTCATCGAATTGCGATCAAATCATCATCGAATTGTCACTTATTTTGTATTGACTATCTGCACGAATATTTAACGGATAGTAAAATGCGAAATTTCCTTTTGGCAGTGCTGACCAGCAGTTGCTTCTTCATCAGTGCGTGTAACGATAGTGATAACACCAATAATAATACGCCCACGCCAGATCCAAAGCCGCCTACATCAAATTGTAAAATCCATTGTGCTCCCTAATTGATAAAAATAAGGAAATTAGAAAAATGAATCGTCGTGATTTTTTATTAAATTCAACCAAAGCATTGTTTGGTACAGCTGCACTCACCAGTTTTCCAATGAGCATCCAAAAAGCGCTTGCGATTGATGCCAAAGTTGAAACAGGGACCATTAAAGACGTGAAACATGTGGTGATTTTGACTCAAGAAAACCGCTCCTTTGATAATTATTTTGGGACCTTGAAAGGGGTACGTGGTTTTGGTGATCGTTTTACCATTCCTTTAACTCAAGGGCGTAAGGTATGGGAACAATATGATGCCAATAAGAATAAAGTTTATCCTTATCATCTAGACAGCAGTCGTGGTAACGCACAGCGTGTCAGTGGTACGCCGCATTCATGGACAGATGGTCAGTTTGCTTGGGATCATGGTCGTATGGGCAATTGGGTGCAGTATAAGCAGCCACAATCTATGGGATATTATAAACAGCAGGAAGTTGATTTTCAGTTTGCTTTAGCGAATGCGTTTACTCTTTGTGATGCTTACCACTGCGCGATGCATACGGGAACAAACTCAAATCGGATGTTTATATGGACGGGCACCAATGGTCCAACAGGTGCCAATGTTGCAAGTGTGGTGAATGATTTAGATGATATTGGCCCGTCAACCGTGGGTTATGATTGGACAACTTATCCAGAACGTTTACAGCAAGCAGGCGTTACGTGGAAAGTTTATCAAAATATGCCTGATAACTTTACCGATAACCCGTTGGCAGGTTTTAAACAGTACCGCCGTGCCAATGAGTTGTCTGGTAAACCCGTGAATAATAATTCAGACTGTCCTGCTTATGATCCTGCGATTGATGCGACACAACCGTTGTATAAAGGGATTGCCAATACCATGCCTGATGGCGGTTTCTTGGGAACATTTAAAGAAGATATTGCTAAAGGTCAATTACCACAAGTGAGTTGGTTGGTTGCGCCAGCAACTTATAGTGAACATCCTGGTCCTTCAAGCCCTGTTCAAGGGGCATGGTATATTCAGGAAGTATTAAATGCTTTAACTGAACGACCAGAATTGTGGAGCCAAACCGTTTTCTTGATTAATTTTGATGAGAATGATGGCTTCTTTGATCATGTTCCTTCTCCAAGTGCACCATCAATTGATGTGTCTGGTGAAGTATGTGGTAAATCAACGTTAACAAAAGAACAAATGTCGTATGAGTACGCGACGCATGCGAAAGCTTCTGCGGGGCAACCAAATTTTACTGATCCTAAAGTAAGCAATGGTGTTGGAGTCTATGGACCTGGTATCCGTGTACCGATGTACATTATTTCGCCTTGGAGCCGTGGTGGATGGGTAAATTCACAAGTGTTTGATCACTCTTCTGTGATCCGCTTCTTAGAACAATGTTTTGGAGTGCAAGAACCGAATATTAGCCCATATCGTCGAGCTGTCTGTGGCGATTTAACCTCAGCTTTTAACTTTAAAACGCCTAATCTTCTCCCGCTTGATAATCTATCGGGTAAAAAGAGTAAATCCGAAGCCGATGCAATTCGTAAAGCACAGGAAGGGATGGCACAAGTCATTCGTCCTTTAAGCCAATCTTATCCTGTACAGGAAATTGGTGTTCGACTATCACGCGCATTACCTTATATTTTGCATACCAGTGCCAAAGTAGATGCTGCAAAGAAAACGGTAAAATTGATGTTCTCTAATACAGGAACACATGCTGCTGTCTTTCATGTTTATGATAAGTTGAATTTAGATGCTATCCCACGCCGTTATATGGTGGAAGCAGGCAAACAACTTGATGATGTTTGGAAGACTAAAGATAACCAATATGATTTATGGGTTTTGGGTCCCAATGGTTTCCATCGTAGCTTTACGGGTAATGTTGCTCAAGTAAGTCAGTTTGAAGCTTTGCCAGAAATCCGTGTGTGTATGGAAGAATGTGATCCGAAACTGTTCTTGAAAGTACGCAATGATGGTACACAAACAGCAAAATTGATTGTAAAAGCGAATGCTTATTTACCGAATAAGACATGGCAGATTGAAACGACTACAGCTGAAAAAGAGTTGAGTTGGGATATGTCTGAATTTGGTGGTTGGTATGACTTTACAGTGACGATTCAAAATGAACCAAGTTTTAGTCGCCGGTTTGCGGGTCGTATAGAAACTAATGAAGATTCAATTTCTGATCCATATATGGGTGTGATAGGTGTATAGGATTTCGATCTACTGATAAAAAAGCGGCTAAAGAGTAATCTTTAGCCGCTTTTTTATAGGCTAAAATTATTGCAGTAAAAATCAATATATAGAACTGAATTAGCATCAGAGTGGGAAAACCAAAAAGAAATACTTGTGCGGGATGATCGATCTGTTGTCTAAAACAAGAATAATGTACAACCCTATAGCCGATCGTGAATGATGTTAAAGCACATACGAAATAGAGCGTGTCTATCATTTTTATTTGAATAAATTGAGCTACTGAACATACTGGGCTTTTCGGTTCAAAATGAAATTAAATATCATTATATGATTGTAAACAATAGCTCACAGAGTATTTGCATGCAGTAACACAACACTCAATTTTTTCTCATTTTGGATTGATAGACTCGAAAAATTAAGAATAAATAAGGAAGGGAAACATGGTACAAGTTTTTCTAGTGTTATTAACTGCAGTGACTTTTGTGCTAATGGCAGTAGATCCACGACCTACTGATTCAGCTGAAGCTAAATCAGCGTGGACTGAGAAAGTCGAAACGACAAAAATTTCGACTTCTGATGCACTTAAAACACAGCCATCGGATAATGATGCTTAGAATATTTAAGCATTAAAACGCATAGATAAGTCTACAGCACGAACATCTTTAGTGAGTACGCCCATTGAAATATAGTCGACGCCTGTGGTTGCAACTTCGCGCAAGTTTTCAATTGTAATATTACCAGAAGCCTCTAATTTACAACGCCCCGCAACATGCTTGACCGCATCAATCATTTGTTGCTGGCTAAAATTATCTAACATGACGATATCTGCACCAGCTTCAAGTGCTTGGTTTAACTCGTCCCAAGTCTCAACTTCTACTTCGACAGGTTTACCCGGTGCAATGTCATGTGCCTTAGCAATTGCTTGAGCAATACCACCAGCTGCCATGATATGGTTTTCTTTAATTAGGAATGCATCAAATAGACCTAAACGATGGTTTTGTCCACCACCCACAGCAACTGCATATTTTTGTGCAATACGTAGACCAGGTAAGGTTTTACGTGTATCAAGTAATTTGGTGTTTAAACCCTCAAGTTGTTGCACATAATTTGCAGTTTTAGTCGCAACAGCAGAAAGAGTTTGAATAAAGTTTAAAGCAGGGCGTTCTACAGTCAGTAAACTACGCGCAGAACCCGCGAGTTTTAAAAAAGCCTCATTTGCTGCAACATGCTCACCTTCTTGTTTAAGCCATGTGATTTGTACTGAGTCATCATACGTTTGGATCAGCGCATTCACCCAAGGTTGACCAGCTAAAACCATGTCTTCACGGGTAATAATCGTTGCGGTTGCTTGCTCTTCTTCAGGGGTAAGCATTGCGGTAATATCACCATCCCCAATATCTTCTTGTAATGCTTGTTGAATATTGATTTGAATAGATTGTTCAAGCAAAGATTGAGGAATACTCATACCTGTTCCAGTATATTTATGACCAAAAAACTTGTGCGATATATTAGCACCCTCCTCATAAAAAATAAGTATTTCATCTCGATTATTCGTGATAAAGCATGTCAGAATGCAGTAGATAAAGATTAAATTGCTAATTCGGGTCATAATGCAACAGACTAAATTTACTCAAGTGCGAGCTGGAAAATTAATCGGTGCGACCCAGATTGCATCACCTAATTTTAATAGTCGTCCTGATGATACAGATATTCAACTGATTGTTATTCATAATATTAGTTTGCCACCTTCACAGTTTGGTGGAGGCTATATTCAGCAGTTTTTTCAAAATAAATTAGATTGGTCTATCCATCCTTATTTTCAGACCATTGAAGGGATGCAGGTATCCGCACATTTGCTGATCTTGCGTACGGGAGAGGTCATTCAATTTGTAAACTTTAATGACCGTTCATGGCATGCAGGACGTTCGAGTTATCTGGCTCAAAAAGAATGTAATGACTATTCGATTGGCATCGAATTAGAAGGTAGCGATGATTTACCTTTTGAAATTGAACAATATCAGGCTCTCGTAGAAGTCGTAACGCTACTGCGACAGGCCTATCCAAAAATTCAGAATCATATTGCAGGTCACTCTGATATCGCCCCAAAACGTAAAACTGATCCTGGGTTATATTTTGATTGGCAATTATTCCGTCAATTACTATCTAAAAAAACTTCGTCGAATTTATGATTTCACAACGAAATCTATTTTGACTTTCATTACAATAACGCTTTTTAAAAGATAAGCCGTAGGTGAATGCGATGGCATTGTGGCGATCGACTGTCATTGTCAGTGCAATGACGATGTTATCCCGAATTTTGGGATTAGTGCGTGATGTTGTGCTACTCAATGTATTTGGTGCGGGCAAGGACTTCGATACTTTCGTCGTTGCCTTTCGTATTCCCAATTTTTTTCGGCGACTCTTCGCAGAAGGGGCTTTTTCTCAAGCATTCATTCCTGTTCTAACAGAATATAAAACCAGTCGTGCGCATGCCGAAGTTCAGATTCTCATCAGTCGAGTTTTTGGTTGTCTACTCACAGCAATGTCATTATTGACGTTTGTCGCAATGGTTGCTGCACCTGCAATTATTTATATCTACGCACCCGGATTTCATAACGATCCTGAGAAATTTGACCTTGCGGTTGATATGTTTCGTCTAACGATTCCCTATTTGATGTTCATGTCATTAACGGCTTTTGCCAGCAGTATTCTCAATAGCTATGGTTCATTTGCATCACCTGCATTCTCGCCTGTATTACTGAATGTCGCAATGATCGCAGGTGCATGGTGGTTAACGCCGTATATGGCAGAGCCCATTATGGCATTAGGCTGGGCTGTTGTCGTGGCAGGCGTTTTACAGCTCGCGATTCAGATTCCTGAATTATGGAATAAAAACTTACTGATTCCCCCAAAAGTTGATTTTAAACATGAAGGTGTTGACCGTATTTTAAAACTGATGTTACCTGCTTTATTTGGTGTATCAGTCACGCAGATCAACTTATTGCTGAATACGATCTGGGCCTCATTCATGCAAGATGGTTCAGTGTCATGGTTATATAGTGCTGAACGTATGACAGAGCTACCATTGGGTTTAATTGGCGTAGCAATCGGTACAGTAATTTTACCTTCGTTATCAGCACGTCATGCAGAACAGGATCAAGCTAAATTTAAGAGCATGATCGATTGGGCTGCTAAAATCATTATGCTTGTTGGTATTCCTTCGAGCATTGCATTATTTATGCTGTCGACACCGATTATTCAAGCCTTGTTCCAACGTGGTGAATTTACGTTGGAAGATACACAAATGACAGCATTAGCTCTGCAATGTATGAGTGCAGGGGTTATTTCATTTATGTTGATCAAAGTGTTTGCACCTGGTTTTTACGCTCAGCAAGACACCAAAACCCCTGTTCGTGTAGGTTTGATGGCAGTGGCTGCGAATGCGATTTTAAACGTCGTTTTTATCGGTTTCTTTAAATTAATTGATTGGCATGCAGAACATATGGCTTTAGCTTTAGCATCCTCAGGCTCAGCTTTGGTGAATGCGGGTATGCTATATTTCTATTTACATAAACGGAATATTTATCGATTTGGTGCGCATTGGAAGAAACTAGCGTTCCAATATGGAATTGCGAACATCACTATGATTGTCGCGCTTTGGTATGGTTTAAGTTGGTATCAAGGAGATATTTCACAATGGTTACGCATCGCTGAGGTGGCTGGTTTATGTGTAATTGGTGTGGTGGCCTATGTGATTGGATTATTGATTACAGGTTTTCGTCCAAGACAACTTAAGCATTAATATAAAAACCTCCTGTACAGGAGGTTTTTTCTTATTTCACTTCTAGTAATTCAATATCGAAAATTAGTGTGCTATTTGGCGCAATCACATCACCCGAACCCACTTCACCATATGCTAAATTTGCTGGAATAAAGAAACGACTCTTACCGCCCACTTTCATGGTTTGAACACCTTCAGTCCAACCTGCGATGACTTGGTTAAGCTTGAATTCAACTGGATGATTTCGTGCAATTGAACTGTCAAATACCGTATCGTCTAATAGTCGTCCTTCGTAATTTACTTTCACTGTTGAAGTTGCTTTAGGTGATTTGCCTTTGCCTTCTTGGATCACTTGGTACTGTAAACCTGATTTGGTGGTTGTAATCTCAGCTTTCTTTGTGTTTTCAGCTAAAAACGCTTTTCCAATTTGCTCATTTTTTTGAGCAAGTTCCTGAAATTCTATCAGTTGTTTTGCTTCGAGACGCTTTTTATATTGGCTTAATAGATTAATCATTTCTTCATCAGTTAACGATGCAGACTTACCTTGTATGGCTTCTTCTAGACCTTGTGAGATTGTTGCAATATCAAGATCTTTTAATGTCTCAGCGTAGCTCTTACCAATTAAATAACCGTAACTATATCCTAACTGATCTTTTTGTGGACTTTTTAAAGTAATTGGTGCTGCATGTGCTGTTCCCATCATTGAGGCAATTAAAATCAAACTTAGTTTTTTCATTATTTCTTCCAAAATAAAGGAGAGCGTATGCTCTCCTTGGTACTATTTATTTTACAGTGATTAATTCGACATCAAAAATTAATGTGCTATTTGGTGGAATAGAACCAGGAACACCTTGTTCTCCATAAGCAAGTTGAGAAGGGATATAAAGCGTTGCTTTGCCACCTTCTTTCATTAATTGTAAACCTTCTGTCCAACCTGGAATGACTTGGTTGAGTGGAAATTCGATTGGTTCACCACGGTCATAAGAACTGTCAAAGACCTTACCATCTGTTAATTGACCTTTGTAGTGAACTTTAACAACAGACGTTGCGATAGGTTGTTTGCCAGTACCTTCTTTAATAATTTTGTACTGTAAACCGGAAGCCGTTGTTTTCACACCTTCTTTTTTCGCATTCTCAGCTAAAAAACTATTGTTTGTGGTTTCAGCTTTTTTTGTTTCATTAAGTTGTTTTTGCTGAAGTTCCTTTTGGAATTCCATATAAGCAGCTTGTAATTCTTCTTCGGTGTATGCAGCAGGCTTTTTGGCATGCCCATCACGGAAACCCGTGATAAATGCAGCTGTTTCCAATTCAGGTGGTGTTTGTTTTGCAACTTCATAGCCTAAGGCATAACTGATTTTTGCAACAGGTGCTGCATTCTTATCCGCTTTTGATCCAAGTTCAGTCGTTGGATGCTGAGTAGCATAGTAAACAGGAACAAGGGCTGCGCCACCTAAAACGACTGCTGCAATGACAGGTAAAGCTTTACTCATGAGATGTCCGAAGTAAGTTTTTAATAAAAAATATGGTCATGATCTTAGCATGTCTAAGCTTAAGCATTGAATAACTCAGCTAAAAAATGCGTGTATTTTTTATATAGTTTATGTGTTTATCAATAAAAAGCCAGACTTTGAGATCTGGCTTTTTGAGATGATTATTGTGATGGATTTTTAATCATCTTTATTTGCTTTGTAAGCATATGAATAATTGTATCCATACCCATAACCAGCACCAGCACGTTGAATATCATTTAAAATGAAGCCATTTACTTTGACATTCGCTTGTTCAAAGCGACTTAAACTTAGTTCAAGCTCTTTCATTTGTGATTTAGCATAGCGTGCTACAAGTAAGTTCACACCCGCATATTGAGAAATGATAATTCCATCTGTTACAGCAAGTACAGGTGGTGTATCAATGATAATATGATCATATTCTTGGCTTAATTGGTTAAGTAATAATTCAAACTGCTCAGATCCTAACATTTCCGATGGATTCGTTGGACTTTTACCTCGCGTAATGATACTTAAGCCATCTACTTCAGTTGCATTAATCACTTGGTTTAGATCAGCTTGATGACTTAAAAATTCAGATAAACCAGGCTTTACATCTAAATTAAAATATTTATGCATATAACCACGACGCATATCTGCATCAATCAAGAGAACTTTCTTATTGCTTTGTGCAAAAATGGTTGCCAAATTGGTTGAAATAAATGATTTTCCAACTTCAGGAGAAGGACCTGCAATAACAATGACATTATTTTTTGCACTTGCGAGTGCAAAATGAATCGCAGTTCGAATACTACGTAAGCTTTCGATTGCAATATCATCATTATGCTTAACCGCAAGAATAGGAATAGTCTTCTTTTTCTTTAAAATACTGATACGTGTCTCTTGAATCGGAGAGCGGGGTACAGTTGCATAAACAGGTAGATTGAATTCATTCTCAATTTGCCCAGTATCTTTGATACCCGTGCGCAACATATTACGTAATAGGGCAATGAGTGTACCCAGAAAACCGCCAAAGAAAATAGCAAGAATCAGTACTTGTAATTTCTTTGGCTTAATCGGTTCGACAGGTTCAACCGCAGTATCTACAATACGAACATTACCAATTTCTCCAGCTTTTGCGATTCGGAGTTGTTGATACGAATTCAGTAGAGCCGTATAAAGTTGAGTTTTGACCTCAACTTCACGATACAGTTGCAAGTATTGTCTTTGGATGTCTGGAAGTTGTTTTAATGTACTATTTAAATCACCAATTTGTTTATTAATTGCAGTAATTTGAGCATTAATTTCTCGCATAGCTGGATGCTCATTAGTATATTTAGCAGCTAAATCAGCTTGTTGCTGCTGCAATTCTATTCTTTTTGTTTCTAAAGTGATGCTTTGGGTAAGGTAAAGCTCAGACTCTTTGGTGACATCAACAGTATTATATTTTTGGCGAAATTTATTGAATTCACGTTCTGCATTATCAAGCTGTTTCTTTAACTCTGGTAGTTGTTCATCTAGAAATTTAAGCGTTTGGGCAGTTTCAGCAGAACGACGTGCAACATTTTGGGCGCTATAAGCTGATAATATCGCATTCAAAACCTTGGTAATGTGCTGTTTATCTTGACCCTGATAATTTAAACCAAGAATTCCTGTCAGTTTTCCTCTTTCTGCAACAGCGTAATTCGAACTAATAGACTTTACGGCTGCAGGTAATGACTTTTTATGAATAAAATAAGTACTAGTTAGTGAATCTTTTGTAAAAATACTTATTTTCCATGAGCCATGTTTATTCTGGATGGAATTTGATTGATTAATTATGCCAGTAAATATAACTTGATCATTTTTTGGATCTACTAATAAAAAGTTTCTACCTTTGAAAGTAAGTGTAAGTCCTTTATCGATAAATTGATTGGGTATTAAAAAGTCTCGAACTTCAAATTGCTTGATATTATCTTTAAAGATAACGGATTGAGGATTATATTCGGTTGTATAATGGGGTTTTTTGAGTAATCGATTGCGTAAAGTATCTTCTGTACTTGAAATATTGAGATCAAGATGAAGTGCTTGAATCACTGATCCTAAAACTAAACGGGATTTTAAAATTTCAATTTCAGACTGAGCAGGTGATTTTTGATCAATCATTTGTGACAAATCACCTAATAAAGCAGCTGAAGCCCCTTTACTGTCTTCAACTTGAACCAATGCATCAACTGAATAGGTATCAGGTGTTGCACGAAGGTACAAAAGTGCACATACAAGGCTAAGAATAATAAATAAAGCGATTAATTTCCATTGAGCAATAAGAGAGAAAAAAAGCTCTTTCAAGTCAATTGTGTCTTCAGTATTGGTATTTTGGCTCATAATCTTAATCTAAAAGTTAAATATAATTTTTCCAATCAGTGACACACTGTTGAATAAGCTGACATGTATCATCAAAAAAAGCCTGATCATGCTGATATGGGTCTGGCACATTTTTATTCTGCCAGTGACCTAATCTGAAAACTTTTCCTTTAGCAAAAGGCCAAGTTTGTTCAATATGAGCTTGCTGATTTTTGCTCATCACGAGAATCAAATCAGCTTTTTTTAAATGTTCAGCATTTAATTTTTTTGCGATATGCTCACTTATATCAATACCTAAATGTTGCATACATAGCTGTGCTTTGTCATCAGCGGGATGACCTGAAAGTCCAGAAATACCTGCTGACTCAATAGTTAGCTGAGGATAATCCTGTTTTAGTAAGTATTCTGCCATAGGGCTACGACAAATATTACCAACGCAAACGACTAAAATACTTTGAATCTGCATGATTACTTACCTAGCTGATCAAAGCTATAAAGTGCACTCGAGAACGGTACAATCTGGTTCATAACACGTTGCCAGCGAGTTAAACCTGTTGCATCAATATAAACAATATCATTACTACGCAAACGGAATTGATTTGCTAGCCCAAAGTCACCTAGACTCATTAAATTCAAATGATAAAGTTCAGTTTGATGGTCATTTGCATTAGTGCGTAATACATAAATTCGGCTGGCACTTGCTGATAAAGGATTCAAACCTAAACCTTCACCTAGAGCATCGCTTAAAGTCATGCCCTGATCACGCATTGGCAGAGCTTGGTTTTTACCAGACTCACCCATAATATATATTTTCTGATTGTCTTTAGTACTTACGTAAATTGTATCGTTTGGTTGAATTAAAAGTTTGTGTAGCGAATAGCCTGCTTTTTCTAATTCAAGTGTATTGAGATTATAAGTAGTACCACTACGTACTAATTGTATATAAGTATTATCACCTAATTCAGATACACCACCAGCCATACCAAGAGCTGTATATAAATTGATAGGTTGATCATTTAAATAAAATTGTCCACCTTTTTTTACACTTCCTTGTACAGAATACCGTTGTCCTTGATAGTTTAAGACTCTAACAATTACGTCAGGATTTTTTAAAAAATGGGCAAATTGATTTCGTAATTCTGTAGTTAATTGACTTAAAGTTTTACCAGATGCCTTGTATCGACCGACTAAGGGTAATTGGATGAATCCATTATAATCAATAGGGTATCCATTGGCTTGAATCGATTGATCATTCGTCAGATTGTTTACAGGTGGAGTGATTTCAGGGTATGCCCAGAGTTGAATGGATAAAACATCACCTGAACTTAAACGGTATACGTGCTGAGGCTGGTTGAATAAATCGGTATAGTTTTGTTGGTAATTCAACTGGGTTGGTTTTATCGATTGTAATGTATCTTGAGTTATTTTTATAACACTTACAGTCGTCCCAAGTTCAGTTTTATAAACCCCTTCATTTGGAATATCGTAAGTTTGAAGACCAGAAGTGACAGCACATCCGACAGCGCTAATGCTAATTGCAAGGATGGAAAATAGTTGATAATGCTTCACACTTTACCCTTGAATATTTATATCTAATTAATATCAGTTTAGACACAATTCTCTGTGTTTAGACTTAGAATTTTGCCAATTCTAGCTCAAAAAACCTAAAAAATCACCGATTAATCGCATGGCTTTGTATGCTAAGTTTATCTCATAAAAAGAAACAGATTTGTTAATTATTGATAATATTGCATTTTAGTAAAATTTATGAATAAAACAGCTTAAAAGACAAATACGTTATACAATTTCGTTATAGGAAGAGTAGTAAATCTGTTATATTAGCAAAAAATTTTCACGCCTATAGGTTGGAAATTAGCTCTGTTGCTTGGAAATTTTATTTTTCAATAGCTTAAATTCAATTTAAGTTTATGCAATAAACCGTCCTAATTGGGATAGCTTAAGAAATTACTTTGTTTGCTTAAATAAAAGAAGGATTAGATTGGGGTGAAAAAGGTTTTATTAGTATTTGGAACACGACCAGAAGCAATAAAAATGGCACCTTTGGCTTTAAAATTAAAACAATTTAGTCATGACTTTGAGACAAAGGTTTGTGTTACTGGTCAACATCGCCAAATGCTTGATCAAGTTTTGGAGTTATTTGATTTAGATCCAGATTTTGATTTGGATCTAATGAAACCACAGCAGACATTATCTGATATTACTTCTGGCGTTCTAAAAGGATTAGAGAAAGTTTTTGAAACATGGCACCCTGATTTGATTCTAGTTCATGGGGATACGGCTACAACTTTTGCTGCTTCATTAGCTGCTTATTATCATAAAATTGATATTGGTCATGTCGAAGCAGGATTACGTACGGGCGACCTTTATTCGCCTTGGCCAGAAGAAGCGAATCGAAAGTTGACAAGTGTATTAGCTAATTATCATTTTGCACCCACGGATTCTGCTTATGAAAATTTAGTTAAAGAAAATATAGATATTCAAAACATAATTGTAACAGGGAATACAGTTATTGATGCTTTACTTCAAGTGAAGTTGAAAATAGAACAAAATCAAGATCTAGTAAAGAAAGTTGGAAGTGGATTTGCATTTTTAGATGCTAACAAGAAAATGATCTTGGTTACTGGACATCGACGAGAGAATTTTGGTCAAGGTTTTTTGAATATTTGTAGCGCATTATCAAATATTGCAAAAAGATTTACAGATGTTCAAATTGTCTATCCTGTACATTTGAACCCAAATGTTCAACAACCAGTGAACCAGTTGTTAGCTGATATTGATAATATTTTCTTGATTGATCCACAAGACTACTTACCTTTTGTCTATTTAATGAATCGTAGCTATCTTATTTTAACTGACTCTGGTGGTATCCAAGAGGAGGCTCCTTCATTGGGTAAGCCAGTCTTAGTTATGAGAGATACAACCGAGCGACCTGAAGCTGTTAATGCAGGAACTGTGCGCTTAGTTGGTACTGATGTTAGTACAATTGAAAATGCAGTAGTCGAGCTGTTAGAAAATCCAAATATTTATGCAAAAATGGCAGAAGCTCATAATCCATATGGTGATGGGACTGCTTGTCAGCAGATTATAGATTTTTTGAAGCAGAGTTGATTTAAATATTTCCATTAAGTTGATTTAAAAAGTATATCTTATGAGTAGTTCATTTAAACATATTTGTGTTATAGGGCTGGGTTATATTGGTCTGCCTACAGCTGCAACATTTGCAGCACATGGATTGAAGGTCACAGGCGTTGATATTAATCAACATGCTATAGATATGATTAATCAGGGTAAGGTTCATATTGTTGAACCTGATCTTGATGCATTGGTTCGAGATGTGGTGGCTCAAGGGAAATTATCTGCACAATTAACGCCAATTGAGGCTGATGCATATATTGTGGCTGTTCCGACACCATTTCAAGGTGATTATCAACCTGATTTAAAATATATCGAAGCCGCTGCAAATGCTTTAGCACCCTTTTTGAAAAAAGGAAATTTAGTTATTTTAGAGTCAACCTCTCCTGTTGAAGCAACAGAAAAAATGTCAAATTGGCTGCATAAGGCACGTCCTGATTTAACATTCCCACAAATTGCTGGAGAGCAAGCTGATATTCTAGTCGCGCATTGTCCTGAACGAGTACTGCCAGGAAAGGTATTACAAGAACTTATTAGTAATGATAGAATTATTGGTGGCATGACACCTAGATGCTCTAAAGCAGCAGTTGATTTATATAGTGTTTTTGTTAAAGGTGCATGTATTGAAACAAATGCACGTACTGCGGAAATGTGTAAGTTAACAGAGAATTCTTTTAGAGATGTTAATATCGCATTTGCAAATGAGCTTTCAATCATTTGTGACAAATTAGATATCAATGTTTGGGATCTAATTTCTCTTGCAAACCGTCATCCTCGAGTTAATATTTTACAACCAGGGCCAGGTGTGGGCGGACATTGTATAGCTGTTGATCCGTGGTTTATTGTAGCCAAAACACCCGAAGAAGCCCGTCTGATTAAAACGGCTCGTGAAGTAAATGATATTAAACCATTTTGGGTAATAGATCAGATTAAAATTAAAATTGCAGAGTTTTTACAAGAAAATCCAAATAAAACGATTAAAGATGTAACTATCGCTTGTTATGGATTGGCCTTTAAACCTGATATTGATGATTTACGTGAAAGCCCTGCTTTGGAAATCGCTAGAAAGTTAGGAAAACAGGGATTAAACATTCTTGCAATTGAACCACATATTAATAGTTTACCGAATGATTTACCTGAAAATATAAAATTGATTGAACTTGACAAAAATCATATGGCAGATATCCATGTGATTTTAGTTAAACATACTCAATTTAAAAATCTAGATCTGAAAATGGAAAAAACACTCAACTTTTGTGGGTTATAAAGATGCCATTAATCAAAAGCATCATTTTTGTTTACATAAGAATGTTATTTGTGATGCTACTATCATTTATAACATCAAGTTATGTTTTTAAAAATTTAGGTGTAAATGATTATGGTATATACAGCGTAGTAGGAGGGGTGGTTGTTATCCTTGCATTTCTAAATAATGCTATGGTCGCAACAACCCAACGCTATTTAAGCTTCAACCTAAAAGATCAAAACAAGATCATAGAGATATTTAGAATTTCAAAAACTATTCATCTGTTTGTAGCACTTATAGTTTTTATAGTTGCTGAAACATTTGGACTTTATTTTGTTAATCATTTTTTGAATTTTGATTCCAGTCGTATTGAGGCAGTAAATCTAGTTTATCAATTTTCATTATTTTCAATGATTATTATGATATTGAATGTGCCCTATATGTCTATTATTTTGGTACACCAAAAGATGAGTTTCTATGCTTTAGTTGGTGTAATTGATGCTATGCTTAAGTTTGGATTGGCTTACTTACTTTTTTTTATAGAACAAGATAAACTTTCTTTTTATGCAGCAATTATTTTTATAATATCTATTTTTACCTATAGTTTTTATTACTTTTATGCATTGAAAAATTTTAGTTATATAAAAAATACACAATATATTTTTTCATTTAAAAAAATGAAAGAGATGATAAATTTTGCTTCTTGGAATTTACTAGGTGTTTTTGCTGGACTAGGACAAAATGTTGGGGTTAATGTATTATTAAATATTTATTTTAAACCTGAAATTAATTCCTCAAGAGCATTATCATTGCAAATATATAATGCTATAAATAATGTAAATTCAAATGCGCAAACAGTATACACTCCTCTTATTATTACAAAACTTTCTCAAAAAAAACAAGATACAAATGAATATGTGTATTTTTTTTCAAAATTAGGATTTTTTCTAATATGTTTTATGTTGGTTCCCGTATATTTCTACTTAGATACACTTTTAAAATTTTGGATAGGTTTGATACCTGAATATTTGGAAGTTTTTTTGAAAATAATGTTCACTGAACTTTTATTGCTTTCTTTATCTGGTCCATTACACTCATTGCTACAAGGTGATGGTAATATTAAGTGGTATCAAATTATTGTTAGTGGTTTATTGCTTTTTAATATTCCAATAGGATGGATCTTATACGAGAAAAAATTTGATCCAGATGCAATATACTATGTTTCATTTTTTTTAACACTGGCAGCTCTTATTTTTAGAATTATTTTATTAAATCAAAGAAAACTTATAAATCTAAGTCAGTATATATTAAAAGTTTTTTCCCCTGTAATAACTTTGGCTATGATCTTCTTTGTTATCAACAATATAGTTAATAATATATTATTAAAGGTTGTGGTTTTAGATTTTATTGTATTGTTATTTTTGGTGTTTTCATTTATGCATGTAGTAAATATTTCTGAAATTTTTTCAAAAATAAGAAGAGGAAAGTAATGAAAATATTAGTTATTGCTTCCAGCACAGGTAATACTGCACCTGGTAAAGTTTTTTCTAAATATTTATCATTAATGGAAAAAGATAAATGTATTGATATTGATGTCATCAGTAATGACTCGTCAGTTAATGCTACATATATGAAGCTGAAGAAAATACATCCAAGGATTAAAAAAATAAGCGTATCTTATTTAGGATGTGATATTTTTGATTATTTTCAAGCTAAAGAATATATGAAAAAAATGGAAAAAAGATATGATATCGTATTTAGTATGATGTCTGCTAATCATTTTTTCCCCCTCTATTTTGGCTATTTTTATAAAAAAAAGTTTAAGGATGTTCAATGGATTAACTATTCTGTTGACGCAATACCTGCTCCAGAAGGATGGGGGTTATCTAAAAGTTATAGCAACGGTTTGATAAGAATGATCAAAAAAATTCTAATAAATGTTGATCATTTATATTTTTCAAACCAAGTGATGCTGAGCTATCAATTAGAACTATTAGGCAATTGTTTTAATGGTGAATCGGGTGTTTTATATACACTTCCACATCAAGACTATATTGAATTACTGCCTAAGCAAAATAAAAGACCTTTTACACTTCTTTATACTGGTGGGATTTATCAAGCTAGAAGAGTAGATCAGCTATTGCTAGCTTTAGAGAAACTGGTTTTGGAGGGTATTGATATACAGTTAAACTTCGTAGGTACAAATCCAGCAGCTGTAGATCTAAATATAATAAGTGAAAAAGCAGCATCTAAAATTAAAATTTTTGGTTATACAACAGATCTATTACCTTTTTATCAAGAAGCAGATTTGTTGATTGATATTGATGCAGAAATTGAGAATGATGTTTTTATTTCAAGTAAATTTTTTAACTATCTTACTATTAATAGAAATATTTTATGTATCACCTCTAATAATAGTCCTGTAACAAAATTTGTGTCTGAAAAGCAAGTTTCAGGAGTTTGTTTTTCGGATCATGATTATAAAAATATATGTGAAATTATAAAGAAAATTATTATTAATCCTGAGTTTTCTAATGATAGAGATAAGGTTTTGAGAAACTTGTATAGTATAAATACTATTTCTTATTTGAGAGGTAAGGGATGATTACTACACTATATTCAATTTATAGTTCCACTATTGGGAAGAAAAATAATTTTAATAATAAATTTATAAGATTTATTATTAAACATTATTTAAACTTCTTTATACCAATATATTATACTTTGACAAAAAAACAACTTAGCTCCAAACAAGGAGATTTTATAGTTTCATTAACGACTTTTCCTGCAAGAATAGATAAGATTTGGATTGTGATAGATTCGATTTTAAGACAAACATTAAGACCTAAAAAAATAATTTTAACTTTGTCTGAGCTACAATTTAAAGGAAAAAAAATTCCCTCTAAATTGAATAAATTAGAGGACAATGGTTTTCTAGAAATTATTTGGACAAGTGATGATATTCGCTCTCATAAAAAATATCTCTATTCGATGCTTAAATATCCTAATGATATAATAGTTACCATTGATGATGACTTTATCTACGAGAAAAGTATGCTTGAAAACTTGTATCATTATTCTGAGGAATATCCTACTTGCGTGATTACACATTTGGCTTTAAAAAGAAATGGGGCTAATTATAACGAGTGGAAAAATCTTTTTTTAGAAAAAGTAAAACCAACTTATAGTGTAATGCAATTTGGTGGTAGTGGAGTGCTATACCCTGCACATTCTCTGCACATAGATGCATTTGATAAAATTAAAATTTCTAAACTGAGTCCTTTAGCTGATGATCTTTGGTTAAATACTATGGCTATAATAAATTCAACAAAAATAGTCAAAACGAATTATAATTTTTATTTATTGCCTTTAATTTTTAAAAATAATAAAGAACTTTATACTGAAAATGTTTTGCATGATAAAAATAATGAACAAATTAAAAATATAGAGTCTTATTATGGTCCTGTTTTGACAAGTGAATATTTTGATTAGGATTATCGGTGTTTATTATGAATGTTTATAAAAAAGATCTTATTCCAATTTTTATTTTGGGTGGTGTGAATATTTTTACATTATTTCTTTTTATAATATCACCTTTTAATTATCTTTATGGTAATGCTTATTTGTCATTTGTTTATGTTTCGATTAATATCGGTTTTTTATTTTTTGGTTATTTTCTTTCAGTTTTATTTTTTGGGTCTAAGAAGTATAGGTTAACTAAGTTATATAAAACTAAAAGTGATACTCAGTTATTTGGTTTTTTATTGATTTTTTATTTCTTAACATTTATTTTTCGATATGCTTATTTGTTGAAATTTCAATTTTATGATTTGGATGGTATCTTTAATGAGATTTTATTAGGTGTTGCTGATCCAAAATATGGTTATCTATCAATGCTAGATAACACAAAAGCATTTACATTGCCTTGGTCAGTTTATGTTTTTATATCTATTTTTCATTCTCTTTTTTTTATTAGTGGTGCTATTTTTTGGAAAAAATTATCTCTGATGAATAGATTGTTTTTTTTACTATTTATTTTTTTGGAGGCAATTTTTTGGTATAGCAGGGGTACTAATTTTGGCGTAATTAGTTTAATAATTATCTTTTTTCTTTCATATTTGTTAAATATGAATAAAATTAATTTTAAATCTTTTTCTTATATATTGCTTTTAATTTTTTCTATTATTATTGTTTTCTCAGGAATAATGTATAGTCGTATGGGGGATATATCTGATCTCTCTTCATATGAGATATATATGACGAGTATTAATTATGATAGTTATATTTTTAAGTCTACCCCAGATTTTTTAAAACCAACATTGCTTACTTTTTTCTCTTATTTAACACAAGGTTATTATTTCTTATCTTTTGGTTTTGATTTGGATTTTAAGTTTTCATACTTTTTGAGTTCTAATCCTGCACTGATTAATATTGGTGGTTTATTGGGTTTGGATAATACTGAAAATAGTTATGTTCATAGGTTGTCGAACTTTGGTATTGATCCAAATATTCAATGGCATTCTGCTTATTTGTGGATAGCAAATGATTTTAGTTTTTATTTTGTTCCATTATATGTTTCTCTTTTAGGATTTGGATTGGGAATATCTTGGATTTTTGCTACAAGAAGTAATGATTTTGTTTTTAAGGTTATTTTTGTAATATTGGGGGGAAGTATAGTCTTTCTTTTTGCAAATAATAATTTCATATCATCTTATTTGTATCTTTATATTTTTATGTTTTTTTTATCTTTGTTGAAAATTTATTTTCTTATAAAGAGAGGGTAGTTGAATGAATGAATCTATTATTTTTTTAAGCTCAGCTTTACAACAACCTCGACATCAAAAAAGAATTAGTCTGCTTCGTGAGAAATATGATGTTAAAGTATATTATTTCTATAGAGATAAATATATTGAAAATTATAAAGGTTATCAAAACACTGCAATAAATATAGGTGAAGTAAAAGACGGAAAGTATATTTCTCGTATATTTTTGCTTCTAAAATTATTTTTAATTTTACTTTTTTCTAAAGTTAGTAGAGTTTATTGTACTTCTCCAGATCAAGCAATTATTTCAATTTTAGCAGGAAAAAAGGTTTTTTTCGAGATTGGAGATTTATATCAAGTTGATGGTAGAAATAAAATATACAAAATGTTTGATTATTTTATTTTTTCCAGAATATCAGGTCTTATTGTTACTTCACCATATTATTATTCTGGTTATTTGATTAAATATGAAAAATTTTTGAAAAATAAAATTATAGTTGTTGAAAATAAACTTTTGCCAAATATTGAAACTACGATTAATCATTATAGAGTTAATAATCATGCTATGAATTTATCATCATCTAGTAAAATTAAAATTGGATTAATTGGAAGTTTGATGTTTAAAAAATCCTTAGAAAAAATAAGGGAATTTATTATAAAAGATAAAAATTTTGAGCTTCATATATATGGTGATGGTTTGTATGGGATGTTCAGTGATATAGATAATGTTTTTTATCATGGTCGCTTTAAGAGTCCTGAGGATTTATCAGATATTTATTCTAACATTGATATCAATGTAATTCTTTATGATACTACTAATAATAATGTAAAATTAGCGTTGCCAAATAAACTGTATGAATCTATTGCATTCTTAAAACCAATTATATGTTCAGATAATGTTGCTCTGTCAGAGATTGTTTTTAGAGATGGCATTGGAGAGGTTGCTACTAACGATGATTTAGCTTCAGCAATTTATAAAATAATATCTAATTACGATTTCTATATACATAACATGAAGTTATTAGATTCTTCTAGGTATATTTGTTTTGAGCAATCTGAAATTTTTGAACTAATCAATAGAGCGGAGTAGGCATGTTTAAAGGAAAAACTTTACTGATCACAGGTGGTACTGGATCATTCGGGAATGCAGTTTTAAAGCGCTTTTTAGAAACTGATATAAAAGAAATTCGAATCTTTAGCCGAGATGAGAAAAAGCAAGATGATATGCGTAAAAGGTATCAATCATCGAAGTTAAAATTCTATATTGGCGATGTACGAGATTATAACAGCATCTTAAATGCTACTCGTGGCGTGGACTATATTTATCATGCTGCTGCGTTAAAGCAAGTCCCTTCTTGTGAATTCCATCCAATGGAAGCTGTTAAAACAAACGTAATTGGTACAGAAAATGTACTTGAAGCGGCAATTCAAAATCATGTTAAAAGAATTGTCTGTTTGAGTACAGATAAAGCAGTTTATCCAATCAATGCAATGGGTATTTCAAAAGCAATGATGGAAAAAGTTATCGTAGCTAAGTCTCGTAACTTAGAGGGTTTAGATACAGTTATTAGCTGTACTCGATATGGAAATGTAATGGCATCGCGTGGTTCTGTGATTCCTTTATTTGTTGATCAAATTCGTCAAAATAAACCATTAACAATCACTGACCCGAACATGACTCGTTTTATGATGACGTTGGAAGATGCGGTCGATTTAGTACTATACGCCTTCGAGCATGGCGAAAATGGTGATATTTTTGTTCAAAAAGCGCCTGCTGCAACGATTGAGATTTTAGCAAAAGCTTTACGAGAACTATTAAATGTTGAAGAGTATCCTATTTCTATTATGGGAACTCGTCACGGTGAGAAAGCATTTGAAGCTTTGTTGAGCCGTGAGGAAATGGCTGTGGCAATTGATCAAGGTGAGTATTTCCGTGTACCAGCCGATCAACGTGATCTTAATTATGAAAAATATGTTGAGAATGGTGATTTAAAAATTACTGAGCTCGAAGATTATAATTCGCATAATACCGAGCGTTTAGATGTAGAAGGCATGAAGAAACTGTTACTTAAGTTAGAGTTTATTCGCGCACTTACACAAGGGCAATATGTAGATCCAGAGGCTTGATATGAAGGTTTTGGTAACAGGTTCTAATGGTTTTATTGCTAAAAATTTGATTCAGTTTTTATCTGAAAATACCGAAGTTGAAGTTTTAAAAGTTCATCGGGAATCATCTGAGCAAGAACTAAAAGACTCTATTTTAGCTGCTGATTGGATTGTTCATTTAGCAGGCGTTAATCGCCCATTAAATGAAAGTGAATTTATTGATGGTAATGTTACGCTCACAGAGACAATTGCTCAAACACTCAGAGCAGAACACAAATTAACACCGATTATCTTATCGTCATCTATTCAAGCTGATCGTGATAACGCTTACGGGAAAAGTAAGCTTGGTGGTGAGCAAGCTCTTGAGAAATTACATGCAGATCAAGGAAATCCAGTTTACATTTGCCGTTTAGCCAACGTCTTTGGTAAGTGGTCGCGTCCAAACTATAATTCTGCTGTTGCAACATTTTGCCATAATGTCGCAAATGATTTGCCGCTTCAAATCAATGATGCAAATGCCCTTATTCGATTAGTCTATGTTGACGATGTTGTTGAGACCTTTTGGAACATGATCAATGGTTCAGTTACCGTTGACCAAACTTTCCAAATCCAGCCTGAGTATCAAATTACTGTAGGTGATTTAGCTGAAACTTTAAATGGTTTTAAAGCATCGAGAGATACGTTAATTACTGATCGAGTCGGAACAGGTTTAACGCGAGCTTTATATTCAACTTACTTAAGCTTTTTAAGACCTACACAGTTTGATTACAGTGTGCCTAAATATGGCGATGCTCGTGGTGTTTTTGTTGAAATGTTAAAGACACCTGATGCTGGTCAGTTCTCATATTTTACTGCACATCCAGGCATTACTCGCGGTGGGCATTATCATCATACCAAGACTGAAAAATTCCTTGTGATTAAAGGAAAAGCTTTATTTAAATTTAAGCATGTGGTTTCAGGTGAGTTTTACCAACTCGAAACACATGGCGATGAGCCAAGGATTGTTGAGACAGTACCTGGGTGGACACATGACATTACCAATATTGGTGATGATGAAATGGTCGTGATGCTATGGGCAAATGAGATTTTTGATCGTAGTAAGCCTGATACTTATGCAATGCCGATAACAGATTAAGAGTTGAATTGTTGTGAAAAAATTAAAGCTAATGACCGTCGTAGGTACGCGTCCTGAAATTATTCGTTTGTCTCGAGTGATGGCAGCATGTGATCAATATTTTGATCATGTTCTGGTACATACAGGGCAAAATTATGATTATGAATTGAATGAAATCTTTTTTACAGATTTAGGGATTCGCAAACCTGATCATTTTTTAAATGCTGCAGGTGGAACAGGTGCCGAAACAATTGGTAATGTGATTATTACCGTTGATAAGATTTTGGACGAAGTACAACCAGAAGCATTGCTGGTTCTTGGCGATACTAATAGTTGTATGGCTGTACTACCTGCCAAACGTCGTAAAATTCCAACATTCCATATGGAAGCAGGTAATCGCTGTTTTGATATGCGTGTTCCAGAAGAAATCAATCGTCGAATCGTAGATCATACTGCCGATATCAACTTGACTTATAGTACGATTGCTCGAGATTACTTGTTGGCTGAAGGGTTGCCTGCTGATTTAGTTATCAAAACAGGTAGTCCGATGTTTGAAGTGCTAAACCATTATAAGGCAAAGATTGAAGCATCAGATGTACTTGAGCGTTTGGGTTTGAAAGAACAGCAATATTTCATTGTGAGTGCGCATCGCGAAGAAAATATTAACTCTGATCAAAACTTTCTAGATCTTGTGGAAATGTTGAATGCAGTCGCTGAAAAGTATCAGTTCCCTGTCATCGTTTCTACGCATCCAAGAACACGTAAACGTATTGAACAACTTAATATTGAGTTCCACCCATTGGTGCAATTATTAAAGCCACTTGGTTTTAGTGACTATAATAAACTACAGCTATCAGCTAAAGCGGCTTTATCTGATAGTGGTACCATCAATGAAGAGTCTTCTATTCTGAATTTCCCTGCATTGAATCTACGTCAGGCGCATGAACGTCCAGAAGGTATGGAAGAAGCAGCGGTGATGATGGTGGGATTAACAGCTGAACGGATTCTACAAGGTCTTGAGATTTTAGAGTCTCAGGCACGTGGAGAAGAACGATTATTACGTTTGGTGGCGGACTATAGTATGCCAAATGTGAGTGATAAGGTTGTTCGTATCATCATGAGCTATACCGATTATGTTAATCGTGTTATCTGGAAGCAGTTCTAAGGTTTAAATTGTGAAAAAAGTACTAGTAGTTTCAGAGTTCATTGATCCAGAACAAAATTCGACAGGTTATTTCTGGTTTAAAGTCATTCAGAAATTATCGCGGTCTACGACAATAGATAAGTTATCAGTTATCGCACCGTATTCTAGTAACTCGATTCAAGTACAGCAGAAACTCGACAATCCAGTCGAATTTCTGCTGTTCACTCACGCGAGCTATAATAAAAATAATTTATTGGCACGTTTTTTAGGTCAATTTCGACAAACCTATGGTTTTTTTAAGATTTTGAGAAAAAATCTAAGCAAAGAAACGGTTGTTGTTTCGGGCACCAACCCACTATTTCTAGTGGTTCTGTTAAGTATTTTGAGGTTTTTTATACCATTTAAATGGTATTTATTAGTTCATGATGTTTTTCCTGAAAACCTAGTACCAGCTGGTTTAGTAAAAAGGGATTCTATCGTCTTTAAGTTGATTAGTTTTGTTTTTAATCGGATTTACTCAAGCGTTGACCATCTGATTGTGATTGGTCGAGATATGAAGAACCTATTAACAATAAAAACACAGCACCCGAATATTACGGTTATCCCGAATTGGGTTGACTTTAATGAAATTGAGATTCGATCAAAACAACAGTCTTCTATTCTTGAGCGTTTAAGCTGGAGTAATAATAGTGTTGTTTTTCAGTTTTTTGGGAATATTGGACGAGTACAGGGAATCGCAAATTTATTAGCCGCAATTCGTTGTGTTCAACATCCAGCTGCCAAATTCTTATTTATTGGTGGGGGAAGTGAAGTTGACAGTGTTCAGAATCTGATTAAAGAGCAAACAAATAATAATGTTGCTTATGTCGGTGAGCTAAGTGCACAGGAGCGTAGTCTTGGACTGAGTTCATGTGATGTAGCAGTCGTTACTTTGGCTGAGGGTATGTTAGGGTTAGGTGTGCCAAGTAAAGCCTATTTTAGCATGGCAGCAGATCGACCAATCTTGGCAATTATGGAAGAGCAAGCTGAAGTTGCGGGAATGGTCAAGGAGCATCGTATTGGTTGGGTATGTCAAGCAAATGATCCAATTGCCTTGGCTGCGTTAATTGATCAGATTTGCCAAGATAAACTTTATGAATTAGTTCAATCTCCTCGACAAGTTTTGCAAGATCATTATCACCAAGATAAATTATTGCAGGATTTTGCAGAAGTTGTGGAATCATGAGATGAAGAATATTTTAATTACGGGATCTTCGGGATTCGTTGGCACTGCTTTAGTTGAGCGGTTACAACACAAACAGACATATTCAAAGATATATACTTTAAACAGAAGATTTGATCAGCAGTTGTCTAATCAAATTCATCAGATTATTGCTGATCATTCAGAGCAGTTTTTTGAAACACCAATTCCAGAAAATATTGATGTGATTATCCATTTGGCTGGGCGAGCACATATTTTAAATGAGCAAGTAGAGTCTCCTTTGGACGCATTTAGACAAGTGAATGTTCAGGGTTCAATTCAGTTGGCAAAACAAGCTTTAGAGAAAAAGGTCAAACGATTTATCTTTATTAGTTCGATTGGGGTGAATGGTGCTGTCACAGAGAATTTTCCATTTAGTGAAACTGACATACCAAAACCTCATGCCGATTATGCTGTATCTAAACTTGAAGCAGAACAAGCCTTGCTTGAATTTTTCAAGAATACATCAACAGAGCTTGTCATTATTCGACCACCTTTGGTATATGCTGCTGATGCACCTGGTAATTTTGCTCGTCTTCTAAAGTTAGTATCAATGAATTTACCTTTACCTTTCGCATGTGTAAACAATAGACGTTCATTTGTTTCACGAGAAAATTTGGTCGATTTTATTGAATGTTGCATATCTCACCCACTAGCAAAAGATGAGCTGTTCTTAATTTCTGATGCCCAAACGATTTCGACCAAAGAGTTAGTGACTGCGTTAAGAGAAGGGATGGGGAAAAGGCCAAATCTATTCTATATGCCTAACTTTGTGATGAAATTTGCTGCTGTATCTATAGGTAAGCAGAAGTTGTATGAACAATTATTTAGTTCATTAGAGATCGACTCTTCAAAAGCTCAAACATTATTAGGTTGGCAACCACCCTTAGATATTACCTTAAGTTTGCAGCACGTTGGGCAGACTTATAATAAAAGCAAGTGAGTGAAATATGTTAATTTTGTGGATGACCTTAGTTACGTTTATCACAGCATTCATCTTAACGGGATTAATGAGAGCCTATGCTTTAAAGAAAAATATCATAGACAATCCTAATGAACGAAGTTCACATACCATTCCTACGCCGCGAGGAGGGGGGATGGCAATTGTTGTAACTTATCTTTCAGTATTGATTATATTACTATGCTTAAACTATTTTTCGATCACGATAGGGTTCACTCTAATTGGTGCTGGGCTGGCAATCGCGGTACTTGGCTTTTTAGATGATCACGGTCATATTAATTCTATGATTCGTTTATTGATCCATTTCATCATTGCTGGAAGTATTGTTTTTGCTTTAGGCGGATTCTCTGAAACTGTTTTATTTAATGGACATGTTTCTTTGGGATGGTTTGCCAATATTATTGCGATTTTATTCTTAGTTTGGTTGTTGAATCTCTATAATTTTATGGATGGTATTAATGGCATTGCAAGTATTGAAGCTATTACAACCGTATTAAGCATAGGAGTCATTTATTGGGGATTAAATACTGAACTAATGTACCAACCACTGTTGTTGTTAGCTGCATCGGTATTTGGATTTATTCTTTGGAATTTTCCAAAAGCAAAAATATTTATGGGTGATGCGGGAAGTGGCTTTCTTGGCCTGATTTTAGGAATTTTCTCTTTAATTGCTCTAAAAGATAGTGCAGCACTATTTTGTGCTTGGATCATTTGTTTGGGTGTTTTTATCGTAGATGCAACATTCACATTGATTAGACGTGTATTAAATGGACATAAGATGTATGATGCGCATAGAAGTCATGCCTATCAACACGCAGCACAAAAATATAAAGGGCATACGGGAACAAGTTTAGCAGTTTGTTTGATTAACTTAATATGGTTGTTCCCAATGGCATATATTGCGAGCCAGAAATATCTTATGCCTGAGCTAACATTGCTTATAGCGTATATTCCATTGATTGTTTTAGCTGTGTATTACAAAGCAGGGAATACTGAATATGATCAATAAAAAAACCCTACTAATATTAGGCGCAGGTGGACATGGAAAGTCAGTTGCAGAAGCAGCACTTTTATCTAATCAATGGGCGTCTATCGTTTTTGCAGATGATTGTTGGCCTGAACAAACAGAAATAGCGGGATTCCCAATCATAGCTAAGATAGATGGCATATGTGATATTAAGGCAAGAATTTCTGCTGCAATCCCTGCGGTGGGTAATAATCAATTACGAAAAGATTGGTTCGTTATGCTAAAAGATCTAAATATTCCTATAGCCACAATCGTGCACCCTACTGCGATTGTAAGTCAATCTGCCACAATTGGTGATGGGGTAACTATCATGGCAGGGAGCGTAGTTGGAGTTGATGTGAAAGTGGGAGATGGCGTTATCATAAATCTTTTATGTGCAATTGATCATGATGCTGAAATTGGACACTTTTCACATTTACGGATTGGTGTTTTAGTTGCCGGTGGGGGGAATATTAAACCATTAACCTTTCTACCTGCTGGCGACATAGTAGCTTAATGAATTTCGGAGTGAGGATATATATATTCTTGATTTGTTGACCTGCATTAAAATGTTAACAAAATCTAAAAATTATGTCGGGTAAATCATTTCAGTTTGTTATAGAAATACGCATAACGTGCGAATATTTAGTGGGATAACTAGAAGATTATTGTGAAAAAGATTATTTATCAGCTTGCATCAGCACCAAGGCTAGCAAAACAGGCTCTATTGGTATTTTTAGACTTATTTGCATTTCCTGTGATTTTATGGTTGTGCTATGTCATTCGCTTATTTGATTTAGGGGCAGAAGTTGTACCTGGGCTTAACCATGGTGTAATTTTAATCACATCTTTTTCAGTTCTTAGCTTATTGTTGACAGGCGTTTATCATTTTATTGTTCGAACATTTGATGAAGTCTTTATCATCAAACTAGCATTCGCTGTATGCAGTATGATGATAATACTGTATGGATTTAATGCATTTAGTCATGCATATATTCCAATGTCTATTCCGTTTATGTTTGGCTTTATGATGTTTGCATGGGTATGGTGTAGCCGAGCATTTATTCGTTTTATTGTGAAAGCAACGTTGCATACACATGGGGGTTGTAAAAGGGTTGCAATCTATGGTGCAGGCGATGCTGGTCAGCAAATCGCAGCAGCTTTGCATCGTTCAGATGACCATACACCAGTTTTCTTTATTGATGATAAAGTTTCACTACAAGATCAAATTGTAGGTGGCTTAAAAGTTTACTCTACTGCGAAAGCACTGCGGAATTTTAAAAAATATAAAATAGATGAAATCTTACTTGCTTTACCTTCTGTGGGGCGTGTACGAAAAAGTGAAATTATTCAACAGTTAGAACCGGCGTTTGTTAAAGTCACAGAACTGCCAGGGCTAACTAAACTTGTTGATGGTGATATTCGAGTTTCAGATATCCGTGAGGTTGATATTATCGACCTTTTAGGACGAGATCCTGTTCCACCTATTGCCCATTTATTGGCTAAAAATATTCAAAATAAAATTGTTATGGTGACAGGTGCCGGTGGATCGATTGGTTCAGAGCTTTGTCGACAAATTATAAAAAATCAACCTAAGATGCTCGTTTTATATGAATTAACTGAATTTGCTTTATATGATATTGATAAAGAGCTAAGACAAACTGCCAGTTGCGACATTGTTCCAATTTTAGGGACTGTACAAGATCAACAAAAATTAGAGCGTATCATCGAACAATATCATGTGCAAACAGTCTACCATGCTGCAGCTTATAAACATGTTCCACTGGTTGAATGTAATCCAATTGCTGGATTAAAAAACAATGCAATTGGAACTGCAAATAGTTTAAATGCCGCTGTAAAAAAAGGCGTGGAAACCTTTGTACTGATTTCAACTGATAAAGCAGTCAGACCGACTAATGTCATGGGTGCATCGAAGCGGATGGCCGAGCTTTATTGTCAAGCCGTGGCTGAGACGAAACCAAACACTCAGATCAGTATCGTACGTTTCGGAAATGTATTGGGTTCTTCTGGTTCGGTTGTACCTTTATTTAGACAGCAGATTGCAAAAGGTGGCCCAATTACGGTGACTCATCCTGATGTAACGCGTTATTTTATGACTATTCCTGAAGCTTCTCAGTTAGTCATTCAAGCTGGGGCATTAGGTTCAGGTGGTGATGTGTTCTTACTCGATATGGGGGAACCTGTTCGAATTCAGGATTTAGCACGACAAATGATCGCTTTAAGTGGTTTAAAAGTTCGAGAAGCAAATACAACGGATGGTGATATTGAAATCGCTTATAGTGGTTTACGTCCGGGAGAAAAACTTTACGAGGAACTACTCATCGATCAAGATAACACAGGTTATACCGAGCATACTCGTATTTTACGTTCTTTTGAAAAGCATTATCCGTTACAAGAGATTCAATCGGTATTCAGTCGAATCAATCAAATGACTGCCGTGGATCATGATGTAGATTGGGCTTTAAGTCAGTTAGAATATTATGTTGATGGCTATAAACGTAGCGGCGAAGTACGAGTTAATTAAGAGAGTATTGTATGATCAAAAAAGCAATTTTACCCGTCGCAGGTTTAGGCACCCGTTTTTTACCAGCAAGTAAATCCATTCCAAAGGAAATGGTGACGGTTGTCGATCGTCCCGCAATTGAGTATGTGGTACGTGAGGCAGTTGAGGCAGGTATAGAACAAATTATTTTGGTCACTCATTCCTCAAAAGCTTCAATTGAAAACTATTTTGATCGTAACTTTGAGCTTGAAACAACTTTAGAACAAAAAAAGAAATTTGACCTGCTGAAAGAAATTACTGATATTTTACCGAAGCATGTCAGTGTGGTCAGTGTACGCCAACCACAACCCCTAGGACTAGGTCATGCGGTATTGTGTGCGAAAGATATCGTGGGCGATGAAGCCTTTGCGGTGTTATTGCCTGATGTACTGGTTAAGAACCAAAGCTGTGATAATGATTTATCATTAATGATTCAGCGTTTTGAACAGTCGCAAGCAGCACAGATCATGGTAGAAGCAGTGCCTGATCATCTAGTCGATCAATATGGTATTGTAGATGTTGCAGTTACACCGAACGAAGGTGAAAGTATTACGATGCAGGGAATTGTTGAAAAGCCTGCTGTCGGTACAGCTCCTTCAAATTTATCGGTGGTGGGACGTTATATTTTACCCGCTCAGATTATGGGTCTATTAGCAGATACACCCCGTGGGGCAGGGAATGAAATCCAACTCACGGATGCGATTGCAGCATTGCAGCGATCAGAAACTGTGGAAGCCTACCGTATGAAGGGACAAACCTTTGATTGTGGTAGTAAGCTTGGATATTTAAAAGCTGTATTACACTATGGTGTCGAGCATCCAAAATTGGGCGTAGAGTTTAAGGGCTTAATCCAAGAATTAGCCCTATAGTTTTAGGGCATGTAGTTATGAAAGTTGCAATCTTTGGCAATACATTATATGCAGGCGTGATGTCTGCATTATTGTCTGAATCTGGACATTTTGTATATTGGTGTTCCCACCTCAACCCAAGTGAAAATGGTCAGCAATATTCTTTTCATGATGAAAATGTCAGTCACTTACTAGAAAAACAACTTAGTAGTGGATTTCTGATTTATCGTGACTTGGATGGTATTCCTTTAGATATTGACACCTACTTATTTAGTTTCAATCAAACTCAAGAACAACAAGTTTTTCAACTGTTAGCATTACTAAAACAGCGTCCGATTATTCATCCTAAACTGATGATCAATGCATCCACCTTTGGCTTACATGGGACTGAGCATTTTCAACAAATCCTTTCTGAAGATGACTGGGTCTATTTACCAGATACCATTCAAGAGGGAAATGCGTTACAGAGTCTGACTCAAGCCAAGCAGCTCATAGTCGGATGTACTCAAGCTAATGTTCAGACCAAAGTAAAAGAATTACTTCGCCCTTTTTTCCCTTTGGCACAGCAATATCTATTTATGCCGATTTTAGATGCTGAGTTTACCAAACTCAGTATCTCAGGCATGTTGGCAACACGGATCAGCTATATCAATGATTTGGCCGTGGTTGCTGAGAAACTTGGGATTGATATTGTATCAGTACGTCAGGGTATGGCAGCGGATAACCGTATTGGTTCAGCTTACTTAGCCCCTGGTGCTGGTTTTGGCGGTGAAAATTTTTCTCATGATATTCTGACACTCTCTAATACAGTTGCAAATATAGGCGTTAAAAGCCAATTGCTTGCACAAGTATGGGAAATTAATGAGCAACAAAAAGAAATCCTGTTCCGTAAATTTTGGAACTATTATCATGGGGATTTACAGGGAAAATCTGTTGCAATTTGGGGTGCTTCTTTTAAAGAAAATACCTCAAGTATTCAGCAATCACCTATTCACCAAATGCTTGCAGCACTCTGGGCACAAGGCGTAACGGTTTATCTGCATGATCCTCAAGCTTTAGATGAAATAAAGCTAATGTATGGTCAACGTGACGATCTGATTCTTTGTGAAAATCAGTATGATGCGGTAAAAAATGTGCATGGTCTTTGTGTACTCACTGCATGGAAACAATACTGGAGTCCAGAATTTAAGCAGCTTGAACAGTTGATGAGGCATCCTTTAATTTTGGATGGTCGCAATATTTACGATCCTGACTATGTCAAAGCACAAGGTTTTGCATATATGGGTGTGGGACGTTAAAGATGATCGAGCAGATTCAGCCTTTTGCTGTAAAAGAGCAGGCTTCCGTCGTGGAGAACCTGATATCTTTACAACAGCAATTTAAAGAGGTTCATCTAAATACATTATTTGCAGCAGATTCTGCACGTTTTAAACGTTTTTCGGTTGAGTATGACCAAATTGTTTTGGACTTTAGTAAGCATCGTATTGATCAAACTATTTTAAATAGCTTAGTGGATTTAGCACAGGCACAAGATTTAAAACAATGGATTAAAACCTTATTTTCATCTGAGCAGATTAACTATACCGAACATCGTGCAGCGATGCATTGGGCCCTGCGTTTGCCTCAATCGAGTTCAGATTTTTCCGAAGTGAACCAACTGGTACAGCAACAGCTGGAGAGAATGTACGCTTTGGTAGATAAAATCCATACTGGACAGTATCGTGGTGCGACGGGTGAGGTGATTCAAGATGTGGTCAATATTGGCGTCGGGGGCTCTGATCTCGGCCCATTAATGGTGACACATGCATTGTCTGACTTTAAGGTCGCAACCACAAAGCCTTTAAATGTACATTTTGTTTCGACTATGGATGGCAGTCAACTGTCTGAGTTACTGCATCAACTCCGTCCTGAAACAACGTTATTTATTATCTCGTCAAAATCATTTGGCACCATTGATACACTTTCTAATGCGCAAACAGTGCGTCAATGGTTAGAAAAGGCATTGGGGAATAATGACAAGATTCTACAAAACCATTTTATTGGGGTCTCGACCAAGCCTGAAAAAATGATAGAGTGGGGTATTGCAGCCGATAAGCAGTTGTTGCTCTGGGATTGGGTCGGCGGTCGTTATTCGTTGTGGTCATGTATTGGTTTACCAATTGCACTGACCATTGGGGTTGAAGGATTTAAGCAACTGCTGGCAGGTGCTTATGCGATTGACCAGCATTTTCAATCAGCGCCATTTCAGCAGAATATTCCTGTTTTGATGGGGCTTTTAGGAGCGTGGAATAATAATTTTCTGGATATCCAGACTCATGCAGTTTTACCCTATGATGGCCGTCTCAAATATTTTGCAGCTTATTTGCAGCAGCTTGAAATGGAATCTAATGGTAAATCGATCCAACGCAATGGAGAAAAGGTTAGCTTAGCTACTTGCCCAATTGTATGGGGTGAAGTTGGACCCAATGCGCAGCACGCGTTCTATCAATTACTTCATCAGGGAACGCATAAAGTCAGTTGTGATTTTATCGCGCCTGTAAAGCGTTATAATTCTAATCAATTTACTTATGCTGAAAATGCGGATGCCTTGATAGAACAGCATCATTTGGCATTATCGAATTGTTTAGCCCAATCACGCCTTTTGGCTTTTGGGAACCAAGCGCTTTCTCAAGATGAGTTAAATGAATTACCAAGATATAAACAATATGAAGGTAATCAACCAAGTTCAACCATTTTGTTAAAAGAGCTTAATCCATATAGTTTAGGGATGTTGATAGCAATTTATGAGCATAAGGTGTTCGTACAATCCGTCTTATGGAATATTAATCCTTTTGATCAATGGGGGGTTGAAAAAGGTAAAGAGATTGCCAATCAACTGTTACCAATTTTGAATCGTGAACAAAATGACTTGTCTGGTTTTGATGCATCAACAAGAGGGTTGCTGAAAATCTTCTTAGGTAAAACAGGCGATTAACGGATACTTATAAGTTGGAAGGAGCCTTCTGTTAAAACCTCCTTCCATTATTACTTAAGCTTCAATCAAAGCTGTTAATTCATTTATATAATGTTGCATCGGTTGTGGATTCTTATCAGCGCGGCTTTCAATATTTAATCGAAGTAGTGGTTCTGTATTCGACGCGCGCACATTCAAACGCCATGCACCAAAATCAAGGCTGACACCATCAGTACGGTCCACTTGCGGATTTTGATCGGCATAATGATTAAAAATCTTTTGTACGGTGGCTTGTGTATCCGCCACTTTAAAATTGATTTCACCGCTACATGGGAATTTGGCAATCATGTTTTCAACTAAAGTTGAAAGCGATTGACCCGTTTCCGAAAGCAGTGCAATGGTCAGTAGCCAAGGAATCATACCGCTATCACAATAGGCAAAATCACGGAAATAGTGATGTGCACTCATTTCCCCACCGTAAACAGCATTGTGTTCGCGCATCACATCTTTAATAAAAGCATGTCCAGACTTTGATTGCACCGCGATACCCTGATATTGCTCTACGATATCAAAGGTATTCCATACTAGACGTGGGTCATGCACAATCTTCTCACCTGATTGTTTGATCAAGAATGCTTGTGCTAATAAGCCAACAATATAATAGCCTTCGATGAATTGACCTTTCTCATCAAATAAGAAGCAGCGGTCAAAGTCACCATCCCATGCAATCCCTATATTTGCATTGTGCACAAGCACAGCATCGCGGGTACTGTCACGATTTTCAATTAAGATTGGGTTCGGAATCCCATTTGGGAAATTGCCATCTGCTTCATGATGAATTTTAATAAATTCAACAGGAATATTGAGTTCTTGAAATTTCTGTTCAATCGCATCAATCACATGACCTGCTGCCCCATTGCCAGCATTTACCACCAGCTTGAGGGGTTTAATTTTTGGTGGGTCGATATATGTTAATAAGTGATCGACAAATTCAGGCAAAATATTATAGTTTTCAGTTGTACCTTTTTGCTCAACTTCGATAAAGGCACTTGATTCAGCGAGTGTTTGGATGTCCTTTAAGCCTGTATCAGCGCTGATTGGACGTGCATTTTCACGAACCAATTTCATGCCATTATAGTCCATTGGATTATGGCTCGCTGTGACTTCAATCCCACCTTGAACATCAAGATGAAAAGCGCCGAAATAGACTTCTTCAGTGCCCGTCATGCCTAAATCTAGAACATTGACACCCGCATCATTGAGACCTCGAATGGTTGCTTGTTTTAACCCGTCGCTAGTCAAACGGATATCACAACCAATCACCACTTTTTTAGGTTGGTAGATTTGTCCGTATGCACGACCAATTTTATACGCGATTTCTTCATTCAATTCTGTGCCTAATTTTCCGCGAATATCGTAGGCTTTAAAGCAAGTCAGTTGAGTCATTTTGAGAAGGGCTATTTGTAGTTTGTTAATGTTTTAAAGTATACAAAGAGATAGAGGAGTTGAACATTCATAGATACACATTTAATGAGGAATAGGTTTCTCTATGCTTGGGTTTAATGGTCAATTTTTAAGTTAGATCGTTTCGATTTTATAAAAAATAAAAAAAGGTTGTTTCACGTGAAACAACCTTTTTGATCCATAAAGCCTCCCTTTTAAAAGGGGAGATTTAGCGGGATTTTAAGCTGATTTTGCTAGAACTTCAGCCATTGCTGAAGCAACTTTATAAATATTATTCATATTTAAACCAGCAACACAGATACGACCACTACGTACAAGGTAAATTGCATATTCTTCACGTAAGGTGTCGACTTGCTCACCTGTCAAACCTGTGTAGCTGAACATACCTTTTTGGTTTACAAGGTAGCTAAAGTCACGGTCAGGAAGTGCTTTAGTCAGTTCATCTTTTAAGATGCTACGCATTTTAATAATACGCTCACGCATCTCTTTGACTTCGCCTTGCCATTGTTGATTGAGATCAGCGTCATTTAACACTTGATCAACCAACCATGCACCTGTTGTTGGTGGGCTAGAGTAGATACGACGTACCGTTGCTTTTAACTGACCAAATGTGCATTTTGCTGCTTCAGCATCATCACACACGAAAGTTAAACCACCAACACGCTCACCATAAAGAGAGAAGATTTTAGAGAACGAGTTGCTGACGATGAAGTTCAAACCAGCTTGGTCTAAAGCACGAATTGCATAGGCATCTTGTTCCATGCTATCGCCAAATCCTTGGTAAGCGATGTCGAGGAATGGAATCAAGTTACGCTCTTTTAATACCGCAATCACTTCATCCCACTGTGCTGGATTTAGATCCGCACCTGTTGGGTTGTGACAGCAAGGGTGTAACAACACGATGCTTTGCTCTGGCAATGTTTTGAGTGTCGACAACATGCCATCAAAATCAACGCCACGTGTTTCAGCATCGAAATATGGATAGTAGTTGCTCTTGATGCCAGCACCGTTGAAAATCGCAACATGGTTATCCCACGTTGGTTGGCTCACCCACACTTCTGAATTTGGGAAATAAGTTTTTAAGAAGTCTGCACCGACTTTTAATGCACCTGAACCACCAAGAGTTTGGATGGTAGCAACACGACCTTGTTGAATAGCAGGGCTGTTTGCGCCAAACAATAGAGCTTGAATTGCGTCACGGTAAGGCTTAAAGCCTTCCATTGGAAGATAAAGTTTGGTTTTATCATTTTTAGGTGCAATACGTTTTTGCGCTTCGATAATGGTATCAAGCTGAGGAACGATACTGTCTTCGTTATAGTACAAACCAATACTTAGATTAACCTTTTCAGCGCGTGGATCAGCATTAAACTGTTCCATTAAAGAGAGAATTGGGTCGCCTGCATAAGGTGGGATATGTTGAAACATTAACAATGTCCTTTTATTCAACAAGGTGCATGGATGTGTCTTGTGGAGCATGACTCCAGATGCCCAATAATGTACCAATAAAGCGCCTATGAAGCACGCTGTTATTTACATTTCTGGTGCAGTATTTACTTACAAAAATTCGTAGAAAATCGATCGATTATAAGGATTGTCTACAATCAAGCTGTCATACCATGGTCGTAGCATACGTAATATAAATAATGGGAAAAATGCCTTGAATCAATTGAAATAAAGTACTTAGATTTTAGTAAGAATATGTTTTATATATAATTATTTTATATTTTTAGTGCCTTTTTCAGAACATTCTATTGTGAGTCAAGCGAATAGTATTGACTGGATCAGTCTATTTTATTGTCGACAATCCTATTGCATTTTTTCTTCTATCTCGTTATAAAATCATCAAAACTGTAGAGATTGTCGACAATATGCAAGATACCCTTGTTCCTCAAGCCATCAGCACAAGTCAGAGTATTACCCTGACGGAACATGTATTTAAGCAAATTCAATCAGCAATCGTATTAGGACAAATTCCTGCTGGCAGCAAGATTTCAGAGCCAGAGTTGGCACGTATTTACGGGATTAGTCGTGGTCCATTGCGTGAGGCGATTCATCGTCTTGAAGGACAAAGATTGGTTGAGCGTACGGCACATGTAGGTGCACGCGTGGTGTCACTGTCACTACAACAGTTTCAAGAACTCTATCAGATTCGCGCTTCGCTTGAGGGTTTAGCCTGTAAATTAGCAGCTCAGCATATTGATAAAAAACAAATTTTAGCATTGCGTGATGTGTTGCGGATGCATGCTGAAGATGAAAATTTTAAAGCAGGTAAGGGCTATTATCTGCAAGAAGGTCAAGACGATTTCCATTACTGCATTATTAAAAGCAGTGGTAATAAAACCCTCGAAAAAATGTTATGTGATGAGCTGTATCACCTCATCCGTATGTATCGAATTCAATTTTCAAATACCCCGGATCGACCAAGCAAAGCTTGGGATGAACATATCCGTATTTTAGATGCGATTGCAGAGGGTGATGGTGAACTTGCTGAAATGCTAATGCACCGTCACATCAATGCATCCTACAAAATTGTTGAGCAAACATTGCTGCAAACCCAAGGAGAACATCAACATGGCTAAATCTGCTGGTCAGCTATTCCGCGACGCGGTCGCAAATGAAAAACCATTACAAGTGGTCGGTGCGATTAACGCCAACCATGCATTGTTAGCAAAACGTGCAGGCTATAAAGCTATTTATTTGTCAGGTGGTGGTGTTGCGGCAGGTTCGTTAGGTTTACCTGACTTGGGAATTAGCAACCTTGATGATGTATTGACCGATGTACGCCGTATTACGGATGTCTGTGATCTACCATTATTGGTTGATGTGGATACAGGTTTTGGTGCTTCAGCGTTTAATATTGCACGTACCACCAAGTCGATGATCAAGTTCGGTGCGGCAGCAATGCACATCGAAGACCAAGTTGGTGCTAAGCGTTGTGGTCACCGTCCTAACAAAGCGATTGTTACGCAACAAGAAATGGTGGATCGTATCAAAGCGGCAGTGGATGCGCGTACTGATGAAAACTTTGTGATCATGGCACGTACCGATGCTTTAGCGGTTGAAGGCCTACAAGCAGCAATTGATCGTGCAGGTGCTTACATTGAAGCAGGTGCGGATATGTTATTCCCTGAAGCGATCACTGAATTGGCAATGTACAAGCAGTTTGCTGATCTGACCAAAGTTCCAGTATTAGCGAACATTACTGAATTTGGTTCTACACCATTGTTTACGACTGAAGAATTGGCTTCTGCGGATGTGAGCATTGCGTTATATCCACTTTCAGCCTTCCGCGCGATGAACAAAGCAGCGGAAAATGTGTATGAGACTCTGCGTAAAGAAGGCACACAGAAGAACGTTGTTGACACCATGCAAACTCGTCAAGAATTGTATGAGCGCATTAACTACCATGCGTTTGAACAGTATCTTGATGCATCGTTTGAAAAAGCAAAATAAGAAATCCCCCTAAATCCCCCTTTTTCAAAGGGGGACTTCCCTCCCTTTGGAAAGGGAGGTGAGGAGCGGTTGTAGCTCCGCAAGTGGGATTTTAGAACTCATAATTCACATAGAAAGAACAGAAAAGGACAATCTTATGAGCAGTAATGAAACACCAGTCGGCTTCAAGCCAAAAAAATCAGTTGCATTAAGTGGTCAAGTTGCAGGCAATACTGCACTTTGTACCGTAGGTCGTAGTGGTAATGACTTACACTACCGTGGTTATGACATTCTTGACCTTGCAGTCGGTAGCGAATTTGAAGAAGTTGCTCACTTATTGGTACATGGCAAACTGCCAAACAAAGCTGAGTTGAAAGCCTATAAAGCAAAACTTAAAGCACTTCGAGGCTTACCAGCAGCATTGAAAACTGCACTTGAGCAGTTACCGCCATCTGCACACCCAATGGATGTAATGCGTACAGGTGTGTCAGTTTTAGGTTGTTTAACGCCTGAACATGAAGACCACAATGAAGCAGGTGCAAAAGACATCGCTGACAAATTGATGGCAAGCTTGGGTTCAATGTTGTTGTATTGGTACCACTTCAGCAATAACGGTCGTCGTATCGAAGTTGAAACGAATGACGATTCAATTGCTGCGCATTTCCTCCATTTACTTCATGGCGAAGCGCCATCTGAAGAATGGATTCAAGCCATGCATACGTCTTTGATTTTGTATGCTGAGCATGAATTCAACGCATCTACATTTACGTCACGTGTTGTTGCAGGTACAGGTTCAGACATGTACTCAGCAATCACGGGTGGTATTGGTGCGTTGCGTGGTCCAAAACATGGTGGTGCAAACGAAGTTGCATTCGTGATTCAACAACGTTATGACAACGCTGACGAAGCCGAAGCAGACATCCGTAGCCGTGTTGAGAAGAAAGAAGTGATCATCGGCTTTGGTCACCCTGTTTATACCATCTCTGATCCACGTAACGAAGTGATCAAAAAAGTTGCGTATGACCTTGCTGAAGCGCAAGAGAACAACAAGATGTACCTCATCGCTGAGCGCTTAGAAGCAGTGATGAAAGAAGTGAAGAACATGTTCCCGAACCTCGATTGGTTCAGCGCGGTGAGCTATCACTTGATGGGTGTTCCAACAGCAATGTTCACTCCATTATTCGTAATCGCTCGTACAGCAGGTTGGTCAGCACACGTGATTGAACAACGTCAAGACGGCAAGATCATTCGCCCAAGCGCGAACTACACTGGCCCTGAAAACCTAGAATTCAAACCATTGGCGGAGCGTGGTTAATGTCAAATCAATATCGTAAACCACTGGCAGGTACCCAGCTCGAATACTATGACGTGCGTCAAGCCGTTGAAGACATTCAGCCAGGCGCATATGAAACTTTGCCATACACGTCTAAAGTATTGGCAGAACAGCTTGTACGTAAAGCTGATGCAGAAAATTTAACTGATTATTTAACGCAATTGATCGAACGCCGTCAGGATTTGGATTTTCCTTGGTATCCTGCGCGCGTGGTCTGTCATGACATCTTAGGTCAAACAGCATTGGTTGACCTTGCAGGTTTACGTGATGCCATTGCTGAAAAAGGTGGTGATCCATCTAAAGTCAATCCAGTGGTGCCAACTCAGTTGATCGTTGATCACTCTTTGGCGGTGGAATTTGGTGGCTTTGATCCTGACGCGTTTGAGAAAAACCGCGCGATTGAAGATCGTCGTAACGAAGATCGTTTCCATTTTATTGAATGGACGAAAACTGCTTTTAAAAATGTTGACGTGATTCCTGCGGGCAACGGCATCATGCATCAAATCAACTTGGAGAAAATGTCTCCAGTGATTCAAAACCGTGATGGCTTAGCATTCCCTGATACCTGTGTTGGTACAGATTCTCATACACCACATACCGATGCGCTTGGCGTAATTTCAATTGGCGTGGGTGGTTTAGAAGCTGAAAATGTCATGCTTGGTCGTGCATCGTGGATGCGCCTACCAGACATTATCGGTGTTGAATTTGTCGGTCAGCGTCAAGCAGGTATTACCGCAACCGATATCGTACTCGCTTTAACTGAGTTTTTGCGTAAAGAGCGTGTTGTTGGTGCCTATTTAGAGTTCTTCGGTGAAGGTGCTGACAGCATGTCGGTGGGCGACCGTGCTACGATTTCGAACATGACACCTGAATATGGTGCAACTGCTGCGATGTTCTACATCGACCAAAACACGATTGATTATTTACGCCTGACGGGTCGTGAAGATGCGCAAGTGGCATTGGTTGAGCAATATGCAAAAGAAATCGGTCTTTGGGCATCTGATATGACCAAAGCACAGTACCCACGTGTACTTCGTTTCGATCTTTCAACAGTCACTCGTAACATTGCTGGTCCATCAAACCCACATGCACGTGTGTCTACAGCTGACTTGAAAGCGAAAGGTATTGCAGGGAATTTGGATGTTGCGAAAGCACAAGAAGCAGAAGGTTTAATTCCTGATGGTGCCGTGATTATTGCGGCAATTACCTCATGTACCAATACTTCTAACCCACGTAATACCGTGGCGGCGGGTCTATTGGCGCGTAAAGCCAATGAACTTGGTTTAGTGCGTAAACCTTGGGTGAAATCATCATTTGCACCAGGCTCTAAAGCAGCGGCTTTATACCTAGAAGAAGCAGGCGTATTGGGTGATTTAGAAAAACTTGGCTTTGGTATCGTAGCGTATGCATGTACTACATGTAACGGTATGTCAGGCGCACTTGATCCAGTGATTCAACAAGAAATCATTGACCGTGATTTGTATGCGACAGCGGTACTTTCGGGTAACCGTAACTTCGATGGTCGTATCCATCCATACGCAAAACAAGCGTTCTTGGCATCGCCTCCACTGGTAGTGGCGTATGCGATTGCAGGAACCATTCGTTTTGACATCGAAACCGATTCTCTTGGAAATGACAAAGACGGTAATCCAATTTACCTGAAAGACATTTGGCCTTCAGATGCTGAAATTGATGCTTTAGTTAAAGAATCAGTGAAGCCTGAGCAGTTCCGTAAAATCTACATTCCAATGTTTGATTTGGGTGTGAATGAAGAAGCAGCAAGCCCATTGTATGACTGGCGTCCAATGAGTACCTATATTCGTCGTCCGCCGTATTGGGAAGGCGCGTTGGCTGCACCACGGACTTTGACTAACATGCGCCCGCTTGCAATCTTAGGTGATAACATCACCACTGATCACTTGTCTCCATCGAATGCGATTGTGCTTGATAGTGCTTCAGGTGAATATTTGGCGAAAATGGGCGTGCCTGAGGAAGACTTTAACTCATACGCAACTCACCGTGGCGACCATCTCACTACGCAACGTGCAACCTTTGCCAACCCGAAATTGTTTAATGAAATGGTAGTTCGTTCTGATGGCACCATTAAGCAAGGTTCAAAAGCGCGTGTCGAGCCTGAAGGCGAAGTGATGCGTATGTGGGAAGCGATTGAAACTTACATGAACCGCAAGCAACCGTTGATCATTGTTGCAGGTGCGGATTATGGTCAGGGTTCAAGCCGTGACTGGGCAGCCAAAGGTGTTCGTCTTGCAGGTGTTGAAGCAATCGTGGCTGAAGGTTTTGAGCGTATTCACCGTACTAACTTAGTGGGTATGGGGGTGTTACCGCTTGAGTTTAAAGCAGGTGTCAACCGTAAAACCTTAAAGCTAGATGGTACTGAGCTTTATAGCGTGATTGGTAATATTGCACCGCGTTCGACTTTAACTTTAGTGATTGAGCGTGCCACAGCAGATGGTAAGGAAGAGATTCTGGAAGTGCCTGTGACCTGTCGTTTAGATACAGAAGAAGAAGTTTCTGTGTATGAAGCTGGTGGGGTATTACAGCGTTTTGCGCAAGACTTTTTAGAAGGTCAAGTGGCTTGATGTTTTGATCTGAAAGTGATTGATTCTATTTAATAAAAACCCTATCTTGATGATGGGGTTTTTTTGAGTTTTAGAAATGAGATTAATAATTTTTTTATTAGCTTTTATATTTTTTTCTCCATCAAGTTATGCAAATGAGTCAATTAAATGCTTTGAGAAAGCATGGGGGCATCCTGATGATGGGGGATTGGGTTTACATCGAGGGGGAGCTATTGAGCTGTGTCAAGATGCAACAAAAGCAAATGAAATAACAAAATGTTATCAAAAAGCATGGGGGCATCCTGAAAATGGAGGGTTAGGTTTACATCGAGCAGGAGCAATAGAACTATGTCAAAGGACAATAAATGCAGAGGATACTACTAAATGTTTTGAAAAAGCATGGAGACATCCTGCTGATGGGGGATTAGGGCTACATAGAGCAGGAGCTATAGAATTATGTAAAAAAGCAACTAAATAAAAAGTTTAACTATTGGAATGTAGCAGCAGCTTTATTTAAGGGTTTACTAGATAAGATAAATGTCTAGGGTTGAGTGAATACAAAACTATTTCCATTTTTTATATTAGTGATTATTACTAGCATTTTGGTTAAGAAAAAAGGTGAAAATAATGATACATACGCATTATGATAATTTAAAAGTTTCTCGAACAGCACCTTTAGAGGTTATTAAAGCGGCATATAAAAGCCTTGTACAAAAATATCATCCAGATTTGAATCAAGGTGATGTGGAGGCTGCTCGTATTATGAAAATTATTAATGAAGCATATGATGTATTATCTGATCCTATAAAAAAGGCTGAGCATGATCTTTGGATTCAAAGAAATGAAAATTTAGAATTAAGTAAAATAAAAAATCCAGATTTATCTAAAGAAGGTAATGATCATGTCAAAGTTGCTAGTGAAAAGAAGCCTTATAAAAAAAATATATTATCTGAAACTACAAATGACTTTTTTAATGGATTAAAAGAACTATTAAAATTATTTGGTATAGGAGCATTTTGTATAGCTGTTGCAGTAGTTATTGTTATGGTAGTATCCAAAGAGGATGATTTAGATACACAATCATCTTCACACTCTAACTCAAATCAAAGTAATTCATATAGCGATAATAATTTAGAGCTTAAAGCCCTACCAGATACAGGATATACAGATAACGCAGATCTTAAGGGTTTTTCCCCATTAACAATTAAGGTTCAAAATAGTGCCTACTATTGGGTGAAAATTGATAATGCTTATACAGGAGAGCATTTGGTAAGCTATTTTATTCGTTCGGGTGATACATTAAATGTAAAATTACCTTTAGGAAATTATACAATAAAATATGCTTACGGACAGCAATGGTATGGTGAAGAGCATTTATTTGGTGCAAGTACAGGATATGCTAAAGCTGATAAAGTATTTAAATTTCGGTCAAATGGTAATAAATATAATGGATATACAGTTGAACTTATAACACAACCGTATGGTAACTTGAGCACTTCTAATATTAATAAAAGTGATTTTTAGCATAAAATTTAATTTTATAAAAAATAAGATGTTAAATGGATATCTTATTTGTGTAATTAATAGCTAATACATAAAATATTATTAATAAGATATAAGTCTTTTAAGCGTATTAATTTGGTTCTATATTTAATATAAAAGCATTTAGATAAATTTTTAGGTATAAATGACTTGCATTTTCGACACTACCACTTGTCAGAAAGGTCAATAAATAATCAAAACTATCACGCTATAGTATATGAACCATTTCTAAAATCTATGGAGAACAAAGATGGTTACTGCTGGCGAAAAACCTGGAACTGGCTTCTATTTTTGTGTTCAATGCGGACACCGCACCTATTTAGAAATTGGTACTGATCGTTTACCTCCGTGTACCAAATGCCTTGGCAATCAATTCAACAGTAAGAATGCCTAAGCCGCAAACACCAAACAGTTACCCACTGTTTTGATGAAAGCCCTGTCACTCGATAGGGCTTTTTTGTTACTTTAAAATATGAAATAACAAGATAACTATATCCGACAAAAATAAGGAAAACTCAGATGGAAACAATATTAGGACTTTGTATCGGCGTAGGATTAAGCGCTGCCTGTGGTTTTCGTGTCTTTGTTCCTTTATTGGTGATGAGCATTGCAACTTTGTTGGGTTGGTATGAACCTGCCAAAGGTTTTGAATGGTTAGCCATTCCATCTGTATGCGCTGCACTTGGATTTGCAACTATCTGTGAAATCGCAGCTTACTATGTGCCGTGGGTCGATAATCTCTTGGATACTATTGCCACGCCTGCGGCAGTGGTTGCTGGCACACTCAGTACGATGGCAGTCAGTAGTGGAGAAATGTCACAGTTTGCGACGTGGGCAGCCGCACTGATCGTGGGTGGCGGAACAGCAGGTGTGGTACAAATGAGTACCGTAGCGGCACGTGGCGTTTCGACGGCAACCACTGGTGGACTGGGTAATTTTGTGGTGGCAACAGGTGAGTTGCTTGGCTCAATTGTATTGTCGATCTTGGCATTTGTGATGCCAGTCGTGATTACGGTATTGGTGATTATTCTCGTGATTGTAGTTGCACGTTGGGTACAGAAAAAAAGAAAAACTCCGATCAATCCGTCAGCTTACTAATCATAAAGGTACGATATGGAATTAGATATTTTAAAAAACATAATTCAAAATTCATTTAATCAAGCTGTTGAATATTGTAATACTTTTGAATTGGAAAATATTGAGTCTGAACAACGCTTCCGCCATGCCAATCGCAGTCGAATATGGATTGAAACCTTTGCGAAAGCATTACTGAAAGCCTCGCAACAAGCAGAAGTTTCAGCAGAAAATCACCAAGCGTTTTATCGTAAAAATCGAAAAGATGATCATCAAGAAGATAACAACGCTCAAATGTTTGGTTTAACTGAATTTTTATTTGACATCGTTATTGCGGAAATGACCGAGTTTGATACTGCAAGTAAGAAAAGACATCCCCACTCAAAATATGCAAAGCTTCAGGCAATTCGTAAAGCCGTATGGATTGTTGAAAGCGAATTTAAACGGAAAGATTCAAGAGCCTTGTTGCTTGATATGAATAAGTTAGTGTTAGGGCGGGCTGAACATAAGTTATTTATTATGAGTCAGGATGAAAGCGACACCCAAGATTGGGCGATAGAAACCTTGAATACGCTTTCAAAAGAAGATGATGCTAAGATTTTTCTAGCACGGATACCGCATCCTTGTGATTGGGGTAAACCGCATAAAAAGGTTGAGGTATTTGAGATTCCTTATGTCCAGAAGAAAATCTAATTCAGTAGATTGAATGCGTACAAACCATCGTCTGAATTAGATTTACTTGAATTCAATACAGTTTATAAGCTGTGCTCAAGCTTCAAGATCACCACTTCACACGTTTTAATAGAATGTCTTTATACATAATAAAATCGCAGGCGAGGCTAAACAATGGCTGCTTAAAGGTCGCAGGTTTATTATGCTCATAAAAGAAATGACCGACCCAAGCAAAGCCATATCCGACCACAGGCAAAGCCCACAGTAATTTGGTATTTCCAGTTGCAACGGATGCAGCAGCGATACCAATCACGCAGCTTGTTCCCACGAAATGCAGACGACGACAAGTCGCATTTTCATGTTGCGAAAGATAAAAAGGATAAAATTCAGCAAGGGTTTTATAACGGATCTCACTGGCTTCCATCTGCACAGTATTGTTTTTCATCAGTTCTTGAGTATTGTGAGACATACGACTATTCCTTTCGTTTAAAGTCGTCTTCATTTTGAACACTCCAACCGAAATGGTCTTGAACGAATATGCTATCTCAACACACGGAATTAGACTCGCCCACACCGCATAAAAGCTTGGTGTATGCGTGGGATGGCGTGATTGTTTATGTGACTCAAGATCATTTGAATAAGGCGCACGCACATTTTCCAGCGCTGCTACAAATCGGTTTGGGAACGGCTTTCGCATTGGCTGTTGATGATCAACCTGCCCGCTATCATGAAATTGTGGTGATGGCACCTAATATTAGCCACAGTACAGATTCACAGAACCAACCTTATATTGCAATTTTGATTGATCCTGATCATGTGCTTTACGCTTATCTGCATCCTTTATTGAATGGACAAGCATTTTGTTCCTTACCTGCTGCTCGACTTAAATCTTTTCAAAAACAGTTTCAAAAATTGATGACCGCTCAACTCTGCTTAGAACAAGTGAAGCAGTTGGTTATGGATGTGTTACTAGCACTCAATCCTCAGCCATTAGTAGTTTTACCGTGGGATCAACGAATTCAACTTGCATGTGAATACATCAAACGCTGTGTGCCTCATCAAATTCCAACCATCGCAGATGTTGCGCTACAGGTAGGACTATCGGAGTCACGTTTGATGCATCTGTTTAGTCAGCAACTCGGACTATCTATGCGGCAATATATCTTGTGGTTGCGTATCTGCTATGCCATCAAGCTGTGGATGCAGGGCAAAACTTTGATTGAGATAGCAGTGGAATCAGGCTTTTCAGATCAAGCGCATTTCACCCGAACTTTACGCCGTATGGTGGATTTTGCCCCATCGATGCTGAAAGCCAATACCGTGTTTATGAGTACTTGATGATTTAAGTGTAAAGCACTTTTTCACGTTGAAAAGAATCTATTTTTTCCTAAGCAATGCTCGAAAAATCACAATGAAGCGAGTAAATTACACACACATTTTGATAGTGCGTTGGCGTTTATGGCTTTTACTTGGATTCTATTCACGATCATGGCTGCGTTTATGCAGGCGTGGCGCAACGCATTTCAAAAACAGCTCAGTACCACAGTCGATGCTTATGGTACGACATTGGCCCGATTTATCTTTTCTCCGATTTTTGCGTTTAGTTATTTGGCATTCCTTTATCTGCATCAACCTGTCACTGCTCAAGTCCATTTTTCCAATATATTCTGGCTTTACGTGGTGATTGCAGGAATCAGCCAAATTTTGGCGACAGCGTTGATGGTGAAACTATTTCAACAAAAGAATTATGCGATTGGTATTGGACTGGCTAAAAGTGAAGCGATTTTGGCAGCCTTGATTGCAGTGGTTTTTCTACAGGAACGGTTGACCACTTGGGGCTGGGTTGGTGTATTGATTGGGGCAATCGCAGTTTTTTTATTGAGTAAAGGTCGACATAGTACGCAACTTTCCTTTAATACTTTAATCATTGGTTTAGGCAGTGGTTTATGTTTTGCCATTACTTCACTTCTGGTACGTGAAGCTAGTTTAGAGCTGAGCATGTTGCCATTTTTGCATCGTGCAGGATGGGTGTTATGCAGTTTGATTAGTTTTCAGTGCATTGCATTATTGCTGTATTTGGGAATCTTTAGTCGCAGTACGCTGTATAACATGTGGCAACGTCTTGGTCTGACCTTTCGTGTGAGTGTTTGCAGTTTTTTAGCATCTGTGGGGTGGTTCAGTGCCATGAGTATGCAAACTGTGGCGATTGTGAAAACACTGGGTCAGGTCGAAATTCTATTTAGTTTACTGATCTCTGCATTTTTCTTTAAAGAAAAGTTGGCAAAGACGGATCATTTAGGTTTATGGCTGGTAATTGTGGCAGCCATTATGGTGATCTGGGCATAAATTTAGGTTTTAAATGAAAAAATACACATCTAAATTGGAATATATTGAAATTTAAATGAGCTATTTTTTATTGAAATGGAAAATAATTCTGATTTTGACATTGGATATGCGAAATTATTTCATTAGTGGCGAAAAATACCAGTTTTTAGGAAAACAATCCCGCACTGATCTGCCTAAACTATGTCTCAAGGGTGTGAAAGGGATCGAAAAGAGTAGCATGCACCGATGCTTATAAAGCAAGTGTGTACAAACCAAAAAGGTCTCGATTCGGCTTAGGACGCTATAGATCAAAAGTCTATAGGCAAAGGTTATGGCTTACAAAGTCATAGGTGTTGAAGTAAACAACATGTTTTCCCTTGATACCCTAAAAAATTTAATATAAACAGAATATGACCAATCAGATATAAATAATAAAAACCCGATCAATGAATTTAAATATAAGTGTGAAATAGGTCTTGGAATATTTATTTTTTGAATATAAACTCCTGTTTTTATAATAAAAAACAAAATGATATAATTGAAACTAGAAAATTGATCATATTGGAAGAGGTCATAAAAATAATGAAAGAATTCGATCTTAAAATACGTTATCCGCATCAAACTAATCGAAATGAAGCTGATCATTTGGGTGCTTTTGATTTAGAAACGATCGTTGCTCGTTTCGATGAGATGGGATGGCGTCAGCAATTGGTTCGTCAGTTACAGCTAGATGGTGCAAGTACCAGCTTTATTGTACGAGATGATTACACTGAACAAACCTTACGCATCACAATAGATGCCTTTTCACAAACACAGCAGCTTGAATTTAAATTAGAAAGCGATATTCCGGTGTTTATTCCTAAAAAAGATTTATTCGGATTGGTGACACGTAAGAGCAAAGACACGATTTCTTTTAATCATTTAACGTTGAGTCGTGCGAAAGAATATTTGATTACTTTTTTAAATCGAGACATTGCAACTTTAGAGCAGCTGTATAAAGACAGTTTAAATAAAGCGATAAAAACAGCATCATAAAAATATCCGAGTTAATGTCGCAACAATAATAATCAAAACAGGCAACGGCATTAACTCTAGACATTTTCAATAGCATTTCAATAAAACGAGTTCTCTGTTCAGGATTTCATCTCAAAATTCGTTTTTGGCTGAGAACTCGCTATAATTGCCCCGCTTTATTTAGAACCTTTACTGCTCATGCCCCTAAATGACAACTTTATTTATCTGCCACCACAAGATCCACTTGAGATGATCTATGAAGATGAAGATTTAGTGGTGATTAATAAGCCAGCAGGGCTATTGTCGGTCATGGGGCGTTTGCCTGAACATCAAGATAGTGCTTATTTGCGCGTTTTAGCACAATATCCTTCCGCTAAAGTTACACATCGTTTAGATATGGCAACATCAGGATTGTTGATGTTTGCAAAGCATAGAGATGCTGAAGTTGCGATTAGCAAAATGTTCCAAGCACGAACGGTTAAAAAATATTATGTGGCGCTTGTACAAGGACAGATTCAGCAAGACGGCAGTGTGGAAGTGCCCTTGATTACCGATTGGGAAAATCGTCCTCGTCAGATGGTGCATTTTGAATTGGGAAAGCCTGCCAAAACGCTATTCCAATCGATTGAGTATGATGTGACAACAGATCAAAGCAGAGTGCGTTTAGAACCAGTGACAGGACGCTCACATCAGCTTCGTGTACATATGATGCATATTGGGCATCCCATTATGGGCGATAAACTTTATCATCCTGAACCTGCCAAATTCCATTTTCAACGTATGGCATTGCATGCCACCTATCTTGCTTTTCAACATCCATTAAAACAATCTGCAATCGAGCTTGAGTCGGTAGTTCCTTTTTAAAGTATGCTTACACGCGCATTTTCAAAGAAAAGTATAGTATGGCTAGCCAAGTTTGAAGATTTATAATAGATTATAAAATCATATAATGTTTTTGAGCCTTTGAATGAATCAAGAATTAGTAAGACATTGGCAAAATATTTACACCGCTAAACAACCCACTGAACTAAGTTGGTTTCAGGCTCAAGCAGAAACTTCGTTGCAATTAATTGAATCTGCACGTCTAACTGCTGATGCGCAGATCATTGATGTGGGTGGTGGGGCTTCTGTGTTGGTTGATCATTTGCTGACACAAGGATTTGAACACATCACCGTTTTAGATTTGGCTGAGGCTGCTCTACAGCGAAGTCAGCAACGTCTAGGCGTAAATGCAGATCAAGTAAATTGGCTTGTAGCAAATGTATTAGATGTTAACTTTAGCACAGCGCAGTTTGACTTATGGCATGATCGTGCAGTTTTCCATTTCTTAATTAAGGAGCAGGATAGACAGCAATATTTAGCACAGGTGTTACATGCGTTGAAATCAGGTGCCTATCTAGCAATCTCCACTTTTGCAGAAGATGGCGCATTAAAATGTAGTGGCTTAGATGTACAGCGCTATAGTCCGCAGCAGCTCATTGATTTTTTTGGATCAATTGAATTTGACGTGATTCATCAAGGCAAAGCACTTCATATGACCCCAGCAGGAAATCAGCAAAAATTTAGTTATGTGCTGTTGCGAAAAAAATAAGGAGTCGTATTTTGACGATCTTTTCTAGCATAGACATATTGCAATGGTCTGAGCTATCGGATTTAAACCAAAAACAATTAAAAGAATTATTACTTAACGCTGACCCAAATTGGCAATACGTTCTTAGCTATCTGCCAGATGTCAGCTTATTTATCATGTTCAATCAGCAGCAGGATGTGATTGCAGAACTTTGTTTATTGCAGTGCAATCACGATGAGTTTGAAATTAAAAATTTAAGTGTCAGGCGAGATCATCAAAGTTTGGGCTTAGCTAAATTATTAATCAGTCATGCAATTGAGTCTGTGAAAGCATCTTTAGGGAGCAAGGTCTGGGTTAAAACTGGAAATTCTAGTCTTAATCAACTAGCGCTTTATCAAAAATGTGGTTTTCGTATATCGCATATTCAACGAGATGTATTTAAATCCTATCCTGAACCGATTTATGAGCAGGGTATTCGCTGTATTGATCAGGTGGTGCTGTCAATTCAATTGGATGAGATGGATGCGAGTAGTTAAAAATTTCTATCCTTTTTTGATGATAATATAATTGTTGCGTCTAAAAACTGACATAAAAATAGGTTAATCTATAGCCAATAATGAAATCAAAACATAACAAAGGATATTGATATGACACGCGACTATGAACAATTTCCAGACAATGATAATGGTAATGTCTTGTGGCAGATGGTTGAAGATGGCAATGATCTCACTGAGCCACATGAAGTTGAATTTTCGATTGTGTTTGAAAAACAAGAGCAAGTTGAAAAATGTGCACTCCATCTATTGCACCAAGAACAAAAGATCTCACTTTATCAAGAAGAGTTACACTCAGATGGCTCAGATATGTGGGTGTTGAATATCCATATTAATATGATGCTTGAATACGATGATATTGCAGACTTAGAAGAGTGGATGACACGTATTGCACAAGAGTTTGATGGTGAATATGACGGTTGGGGTTGTATGAGCTATATCTACGATGATGAAGACGAGTAATCATACCTATTCAGCCTGCATCTGCAGGCTGAAACATTTTTAATCGTTGGTAGGATGCAATTTAATCTTATTTACTCACATCCAAATAAAGACTTTCTTTGACTTCTTCCATCACGACATAGCTATGTGAAGATGCCGAAGCAGGCAGCTTTTTAAGTAAATCACCTAATAATCGTCGATAGGCACTCATTTCTTTTAGTCTTGCTTTGACTAAATAATCAAACTCTCCTGAGATCAAATGACATTCCAAAACTTCGGGAATATCAACAAGGTCACGTGCAACTTGATCAAAAACATCACCAGATTTGGCTGAAAGTTTAATTTCTAAAAATACCAAAAGACTGCGGTCAACATGGGCAGGATTGAGCCGTGCGTAATAGCCCATGATGATCCCTTCGCGCTCTAAGCGTTTAACACGTTCTGAACACGGGGTGGTGGACAAATTGACACGTAAAGCCAGCTCACTAATCGCAATCCGACCTTCACGTTGCAGAATATCTAAAATCAGGCGATCAATACGGTCTAATTTACGCATAGATTATTCCCTTTTATTTTAATTTTTTCACGACGAAAACATGAAATTACCTAGATTATAAGCCTAAAAATAGTGAAAAAAACTATTGATGCAAAAATATACTAGTTAAATAAACTAGTGTGCGTGAGGGATTGTTATGCGCGTCATCGTCTTAGGAAGTGGTGTTATTGGTGTAGCAAGTGCTTATTACCTTGCACAGCAAGGTGCTCAAGTGACTGTGCTTGATCGTCAATCGGGTCCTGCCAAGGAAACCAGCTTTGGTAATGCAGGGCAAATTTCCCCGGGATATTCGACACCGTGGGCAGCGCCAGGAATTCCTTTTAAAGCAGTTAAATGGATGTTTCAACATCATGCACCACTAGCCATTAATATTGACGGCAGTATGTGGCAGTTACAGTGGATGGCTCAAATGCTGAAAAACTGTAATTCACAAAGCTATGCAGTGAACAAAGAGCGCATGATGCGTGTTGCGGAATATAGCCGTGACTGTCTGCGTGATCTAAGAACAAAAACCGGCATTAATTATGAAAATCGTTCTAGAGGTACGTTGCAAGTATTCCGTAATGACGCTCAGCTAGAGGCGGTGCAACGTGATATTCAAGTTCTCAAAGAATGTGGTGTGGATTTCGATTTACTTAATGCACAAGAGTTAGCACACGTAGAACCTGCTTTAGCTCATACCGATAAATTAGTGGGTGGTTTACATTTGCCAAATGATGAGACAGGTGATTGTTATTTATTCACCAATGCCTTGGCAAAACTGGCACAAGATTTGGGTGTGGAGTTTAAGTTTGATCAGAATGTTGAAAACTTAATTGTTGAAGGTGATGAAATCAAAGGCGTCATGGTCAATGGAGCAGTTTTAACAGCCGACCGTTTTGTTCTTGCTTTTGGTAGTTATTCTCGTGACTTCCTCAAACCATTAGCGCTCAATTTGCCTGTATATCCAGTGAAGGGCTATTCATTAACAATTCCAATTGTTGATCCTGCACTTGCACCACAATCCACCGTTTTAGATGAAACTTACAAAGTTGCGATTACACGTTTTGATCAACGTATTCGTGTTGGTGGTATGGCGGAATTGAGTGGTTTTAATCTGGGCTTGAATGAAGACCGTCGTGCCACTTTAGAAATGGTGACTCAAGATTTATTCCCTGGTGGTGATTTACAGCAAGCTTCGTTCTGGACGGGCTTACGTCCAATGACACCTGATAGTACCCCGATTATCGGTGCGACTCAGTATAAGAATTTATTCTTGAATACTGGACATGGCACTTTAGGTTGGACGATGGCATGTGGTTCAGGAAAATTAATTAGTGATCTGGTGATGAATCATCGCCCAGATATTAGTACGGATGGTTTGTCCATTCAGCGCTATTCACACGCAGCATAATTACAGCGTACAAGGAAGTTTATTATGCCTCGCCCAATTACTGCGGTCATCCATACTCAGGCTTTGCGTCAAAACCTCGAGATTGTGAGAGCTAGTGTTCCAGATAGTAAGGTGTTTGCTGTAGTCAAAGCCAATGCTTACGGACATGGTATTGAACGTGTTTATGAATCATTTAAAATAGCAGACGGTTTTGCTTTACTGGATATTGAAGAAGCAAAACGACTACGAGCACTCGGTTGGGCAGGACCTATTCTACTGCTCGAAGGGATTTTCGCTCCTCAAGATTTATTTGATTGTGTCCAGTATCAACTCAGTTTTACTATTCATAATGAGCAACAAGTTGAATGGGTACAGCAGCATATTTACCCCGCACAGTTTGATATTTTCTTAAAAATGAACAGTGGTATGAACCGATTAGGTTTCAAGCCACAACAATACCGCAAAGTCTGGCAGCATCTGCAACGCCTTAATCATGTTGCTAAAATCACGCATATGACGCATTTCTCTGATGCAGATGGGGAGCGTTTTGATCAAGCTGGCGTGGATTATCAACTCACAGAATTTGAAAGCACCATTCAAGATTTACCTGGGGAAAGATCGGTGAGCAATAGTGCCGCAATCCTCAGATATTCATCTCAACTACACTCCGATTATGTCCGTGGCGGCATCATGCTGTATGGAAGCTCTCCCGATTATCCTCAGCATAGTATTCAAGATTGGGGGCTTGCGCCGACCATGAGTTTGCGTAGTGAACTGATTGCAATCCAACAGTTAAATGCCAATGAAAGTGTGGGCTATGGCTCGAATTTTGTCGCTGCGCATGCGATGACGATTGGCATTGTGGCGTGTGGTTATGCAGATGGTTATCAACGTATTTCTCCTACAGGCACCCCTGTTTTAGTCAATGGAATTCGTACTCGAACTATTGGACGAGTCAGTATGGATATGTTGGCAGTTTATTTAACGCCAGTACCGAATGCTGAGATTGGCAGTGAAGTTGTACTTTGGGGAACCTCCAAAACAGGACAAATTCTATCCATTGATGATGTTGCCGCAGCCTCAGGCACAGTTGGCTATGAACTCATGTGTGGTGTAACTGCACGAGTTCCATTTATCACTCAAGACTAAGGAAGTCATCATGTCAGATTCAGATATCCAGAAAATCAATAGCACCGAGGTGATGAGTGCTGTCACCGTCTTTAATCAAGTGGTGTATTTATCAGGACAAGTCCCTAAAAACCCCGATTTAGATATTGAGGGGCAAACGAGAGATATTCTTGCGACGATTGAACAGTTACTTGCTTTAGCAAATAGTGATAAATCGCGGTTACTTTCGGTTCAACTTTTTCTCAAAGACCTTGCTGATTTTCCAAAGGTGAATGCGATTTATGTGGATTGGTTAAAAGACAGTGTTGCACCATCGCGTGCCACCATTCAAGCCGATTTGGTCAATCCAAAATGGCTGATTGAAATTGCAGTTATTGCAGCACAAAAATAAAGCGATCAGCTTTATTTTTGTTTAAATAGGCTTAAAAACAAGAAAATTCACGTATTTGTAATCGCCAAAATGGGTTCAGATACGTATTTTCGAGTAATCAAAATAGATCCGTTATTTAAAAAGACAGCTGGCTAAGCTCATAAATTATCGGCGGATTTATTTTAGGAAATAGTAAAAAGGAACTTTTATTATGACGGTGATTCAAAATCAGTCAGAGGACGAACAAGCGCCTCAAGACTTACAACGGAAACTTTCCAATCGCCATTTGCAATTGATTGCGATCGGTGGTGCGATTGGTACAGGACTCTTTATGGGTTCAGGTAAAACGATCTCCCTTGCAGGCCCATCTATTCTTTTCATTTATATGATTATTGGTGGGATGTTCTTTTTCCTGATGCGTGCATTAGGAGAGTTATTACTTGCAAACTTACAGTACAAATCTTTTGTAGATATGGCACATGATCTGATTGGTCCATGGGCCGGTTATTATTTGGGTTGGACTTATTGGCTAGGTTGGGTTTTGGTCGGTATCGCTGACTTAGCGGCTGTGATTAATTATCTTGGCTTTTGGTTGCCTGACGGCACAACCTTTACACCAATTGGCCAAGCGATGATTAGTGCGGGCTGTGTCTTATTTGTCTTAGCGTTGAATTTGCTTACAGTCAAATTGTTTGGTGAAGTCGAATTTTGGTTTGCTTTAATCAAAATTTTGGCAATTATGGGATTAATCGCCGTTGGCGGTTATATGATTTTCAGCCACTTTGTTGCGCCACATGGCACCGTTGCTTCATTTAGTAATATTTGGTCGCACGGTGGGATGTTCCCCAAAGGTTTAGATGGCTTCTTAGCAGGATTCCAAATCGCAGTTTTTGCTTTTGTTGGAGTGGAGTTAATTGGAACAACAGCCGCTGAAACCAAAGATCCTCACAAGAACTTACCCAAGGCGATTAATGCGATTCCGATTCGTATTATTTTGTTCTATGTCTTGGCTTTACTCGTGGTGATGTCTGTGACGCCTTGGGATCATATTCGTGCGGATAAAAGTCCTTTTGTTGAATTATTCTTAAATGCAGGGATTGTGACTTCTGCGATTATCATGAATCTTGTGGTGTTATCTTCGGTGATGTCATCCATGAATAGTGGTGTTTTCTCAACGAGTCGGATGTTATTTGGTTTATCGAAAGATGGTCAGGCGCCTAATGCTTTTGGTCGGTTATCAAAGAGTGCTGTTCCAGCCAATGGTTTAGTCTTCTCTTGTGTATTCATCATGGGGGGCGCTGTACTACAATACTTCGTGCCAAACACGATTGAAGCATTTACCTTAGCAAGCTCTTTATGCGTGATTCTATTTATCAGCGTTTGGAGTCTGATTATGGTGTGTTATATCCGCTACCGTAAGTTACGTCCTGAATTACATGCCCAATCAACATTCAAAATGCCGGGTGGGGTGTTCATGTCTTATGTCGTGATCGCGTTCTTGATGTTTACTTTAGTGATTTTAGCGCTTGAGCCCGATACCTTGAAAGCCTTATACATTAGTCCGTTATGGATTTTAATTTTAAGCGTGACCTATCGTGTGCTGTATAAACCGAGAATGCGCCGATTAGATGAAAAGTCAGTCGTTTAGTCAGATGATAGATTGACCGAACTAAAGCACGGGTGTCTCTATCTAATGAGGCACCTTTTTTATTGATGAGGTGATGTATCAATGAAATCTCGGCAAGAAAAAAGCCCTAATCTTTCGACTAGGGCTTTTTAAATTTGGAGCGGGAAACGAGACTCGAACTCGCGACCCCAACCTTGGCAAGGTTATGCTCTACCAACTGAGCTATTCCCGCATATTGAGCAGTTTTTACTAAAACTTACACTTAAAAAACCAAACTGGAGCGGGAAACGAGACTCGAACTCGCGACCCCAACCTTGGCAAGGTTATGCTCTACCAACTGAGCTATTCCCGCGTGCCGCTTATAATACATTAAGCAAAACAAGGGTCAACAACTTTATGCAAATAAATTAATTAATTGCATAAAATTAAAGCATTTCTGCGATTAAAAAAGTTAAAAGGCAAAATTTTGTACAAAATTTTCTCTTCATCTAGGGTCATGTATACTAAGACACTATCACAATCTGAATTTATAGAGTGGCTGATGAAATTAGAGCAACAGTTGATTGAGCGTTTGCAAACCTTAACACCGACCCATTTGGAGGTGCTGAATGAGTCGGCTGGACATGGAGGCTATTTCCCAGGAAAAGAATCGCATTTTAAAGTGATTGTGGTGAGTGAGGAGTTTCAGGGTTTACGTTTAGTACAGCGTCATCAAAAAATCTATGCTGTGGCTGCTGAACTAATGAGTCCTGGTAAAATTCATGCTTTAGCAATTCATGCTTATGTTCCTAGTGAATGGCAAGGTCAAACGTCAGCCAGCCCTGAATGTGCGCACGCACCTAAAAGTTAAGGATTGATCATGGACGCACATTTACTCACCAAAATTATTCATATGTCCGCTGTGAGTTTGCTGATTATTGCTTTTGTTTTTCGTGCAGCAACTTTATTTGTTGGTGTTCAGGATCAGCAGCCAAATCCAAAGGGATTTAAAGCACTCGTTGGCTTACAACATTTATCACTGACGCTGATTATTGTGACAGGTGCTATTTTAGTGGTGATGAAAAACTTTGAGGTCGCGCCTTGGTTTTATGCCAAAGTGATTCTCTTTTTTGTACTTTGGTCATCTTTAATCAAAATTTATAAAAAAGATAACAGCGTGTTGTTACAACAGCGCCGTGCAGGTTTGTTGGTCGGTACAGTGGCATTGGTTGGTATTATTGGCTTAGTCATCATTAAACCTGTTTTTGCGTGATTGTTTGACATTGTTTTAGTAATTGTTTTTGCACTAGGTTAAACTGCGTGCAGTTTACAAAAATCTTGTAGAGGGAAATCATGTTAACTCGTGTGGTATTTAACCAAAAAGGTGGTGTAGGGAAATCAAGTATTACAGTCAACTTAGCTGCAATTAGTGCTAAGCAAGGTTTAAGAACTTTGGTGATTGATCTTGATCCACAAGCAAATTCAAGCCAGTACCTTTTAGGTGAAGATGCAACATATTCTGCTGACAAAGCAGCATTAGAGCCAAACATTGAAAATTTCTTTGAAGATATTTTGGGAAGCACGCAGCAAAAGGGCCTGATTGGTAACGCAATTGGTTCCATTTTGAAAGCACCACGTGGTAAGGGTTTAGAAAGTTACGTTCATCGCTCATCTTTTGAAAACTTAGATGTGATTCCTGCAAGCCCAAGTCTTGGTGCTTTGGAGCATGCATTAGAAAGTAAGCACAAAATTTATAAGTTACGCGACTCGATTCAGTCCCTGAGTGCGCGTTATGACCGTATTTTTATTGATACTCCTCCAGCTTTTAACTTTTTTACATTATCAGCATTAATTTCAGCAGACCGAGTATTGATTCCTTTCGATTGTGATGTCTTCTCGAAACGCGCGTTACAAACTTTGATTGAAAATGTACTCGAAACCCAAGATGATCATAATGATCGCTTGGAGATCGAAGGAATCGTCGTAAATCAATTCCAGTCTCAAGCAAAGTTACCGCGTGAAGTGGTTCAGCAATTAAAAGATGAAGGTTTGCCTGTTTTAGAAAGCATGTTACCGCCATCCGTGTTGATGAAAGAATCACATCAAAAGAATTTACCCTTGATTCACTTGGCATCTGAACATAAGTTGACATTAGCTTACGTCACTTTATTCGGTGAGATTGAATCAAAAAAATAAGAGAATCTTATGAAACGCTTATATTGGATGCCTGTGTTAGCACTCAGTATGTTATTAGGTGCTTGCGCATCAACGGTTAAGCCGTCTTATGTTTCACCAACTCAGTACCAAGCTTTAAACTGCCAACAGTTGCAAGCTGAATATAATCGTATTCAACAATACATCGATAATGGTGTGCAGACACCTAAGCGTACTGGGGTTGGTGTCGGTGTTGGACTTGGTGGTGGTTGGGCAAGAGGCGGTGGTTGGGGGATTTCGCCAACAATCTCATTAAATATGGGGCAGTCGATGAATACCAAGAACACCGAGCTCGCTAACTTATTAGGTCAGCAGGATGCAATTGTGCAAGCCGCACAGTTCAAAGGTTGTGCAATTGTGGTCAAGCCACGTTCAAAATCATAAGTTGAAATTTATTTATCACTGTAATTTATTACAGTGATAAACAACTAAATTTTAGCAAAATGTTTCAAGATAAAAATATATAAAACAATATTTTAGTAATATTTATATTCATTTCTTTAATTTTTATAGCCTAATTTTCTCCCCTAAATTTGTTTTTTTGCTTCAAATTCGTTTAAGGTGGCGAGCATATTTTGTCATCTGGTCTGTCTATGATTGAGAGTTGGTTTTTTGTTTTGGCGATGTTGGCGGTGTTATTAATACCCGGTCCAACCAATGCATTGCTCGCCAGTGCAACTCATCAACAAGGGGCTTTTAAGACGATAATCTTCATTCCAATTGAATGGTTGGGATATGTATATGGCATAAGTTTGTGGGCATTATTTATTCATCTCTTTGAGCCGATTTGGCCAGCTTTAGATGTGATTTTACATACGGTGAGTTTAGTATTGGTACTTTGGATGGCATTTCATCTTTGGAAAAGTGCGCATTTGCAAAAATATGATCAACGCCATCAGAAGATACGTAAGACAAAATTATTTAGCGCCACCTTAAAAAACCCAAAAACAGTGCTTTTAGCAGCAGGTATTTTTCCTGTTGAAACATGGGATTCGATTGAAAATGCAGTGCTAGTTTTTGCGATTTTTAGTGTGATTTTAATCCCTGTAAGTATTTTTTGGATGTACTTCGGACGAGCACTTCTGGTTGGGAGTTTTAATGGAATTACAGCCGACCATTTATATAAAGGGTCGGCAATGTTATTACTGATTTGTATGTTGCCAATGATTTTTCGATTATTTTAATTTATTGAGCTTTACGCTCATTGAGTTTTTGCCGAACAAAACCGATAACGCCCGGCAAGATACTAATGATAATAATGCCAAAAATTAAATAGGTGAAGTTATCTTTAACGATTGGCATATTACCAAAGATATAACCTAACGTAATAAATGATGCGATCCAACAAAAAGCACCAATTACGTTATAGGTGAGAAAAAATTTATAATTCATACTGCCTGCACCTGCGACAAATGGTGCAAAGGTACGTGCAAACGGAACAAAGCGGGCAAAAATAATAGTTTTACCGCCATGACGTTGGAAGAACTGCTGTGTTTTAAGTAAATGTTGTTGATTGATGAATCGTGAATTCATTTCGAATACACGCGGGCCGATATAACGCCCAATATGGTAATTTACGGTATCACCTAATACTGCGGCAATAAATAATAAAATACCGAGCACCCACGGATCCATCGCACCAGTTGATGCTGCTAGTGCACCCGCAGCAAATAATAAGCTATCTCCAGGTAAAAAAGGCATCACTACGAGGCCTGTTTCAACAAAGATAATTAAAAATAAAATGGCATAAATCCATACGCCATAATTCGTAATGAATTCTAAAAGGTGTTCATCAACGTGCAGAATAAAATCAATAAGTTCCATGAAGCTGTTAACAGTATGAATTTGAGCTAAATCCTAGCAGTGCAACTATAGAATGTCAGTATAAAAACCAATTTAATTGGTAACATTCATTGATCAGCGACATGATTAATTTTGATCTGGAATAATGATATTTGTTGCAAATATAGAACGATGCATTAACTAATATAATGTTTATTGCAAAATAAAACACACATAAACTGTTTCTATATTAAAAAACAATCAGTGTGGAATCAATTATGTTTAATCCAAATGTTATCGTAAAAAATATCGTAACGCAGTCAGGTGTAGAAAATATCGTTACGCTTGTTGCTCGGATCCTAATGGCCTATATTTTTATCATTGCAGGATGGGGCAAGCTCAGTGCTTATGGCGCTACAGCGGGTTATATGGAATCGATGGGTGTACCTGCCGCATTGTTACCAGTAACTATCTTGGTTGAGTTTGGTGGTGGACTTGCGCTGTTATTTGGTTTTCAAGCCCGTTTAGCTGCATTTGGTTTAGGTATCTTTAGCATCATTACCGCATTCATTTTCCATGGCGCAGATGATCAGATGCAACAAATCAACTTTATGAAAAACTTAGCTATGTCTGGTGGTTTATTTTATTTAATGTTGCATGGTGCTGGTCGTTTGAGCTTAGATCATGTGATTGAGAAATAATGAGCCATTTAAAACAATCCCCATGTCAATGAGTGGGGATCGGTTTTTATACACATAAAGTTAATGCTTAATTACAAACAGAAGCTGTAACAAGGGCTTATCTCTGTTTAGATAATAATAAAGAGAAGAGCTGGAGGAAGTATTCAATGAAACAAATCTTGGTGCCTTGTGGAATAGCGATTTTAATTGGCTTATCAACATCAACTTGGGCAGGTAAAGATGATCATGTGCTTGTGCAAGAAGCAGCAAAAAATGTGGTAACGGTGAATCAGATTGCTCAACTGGCTGATGAAACGGGTGTTACTTTAACAGGCCAAATTACGAAACATTTGCGAAGTGATCATTACGAATTTAAAGATCAGAGTGGCACGATTGGCATTGAAGTTGATGATGATATTTGGCGTAAAGCAGGCTTGAAAGTGGGTGATCATGTTCAGCTAGTGGGAGAGGTGGATACCCACCGCTATAAACCCACTGACATTGAAGTGATTAAAATAGAAAAGCACTCACATTAAGAAGCATAAAAAAAGGAAGCCTTAGCTTCCTTTTTTTATGATATTTTTTAAAGCATAAAGTGGATCTGCATTTCCCCTACAAGGAAACCTAATACAGCACCAACAATAATTAATGACCATTCATCTTCTTTAAATGCAGGGCGGAGCATACCTTCAAATTCTTCAGGGCTTAACTGCTGCATTCTTTCGACCAAAGTATTGCGGACATTCATCGCATCTTCAGCATAAGACTCTACATAACGCATTGTTTCAGGGAGCTGTTGTAAAATGCGTTCCGCAACTTCAGCTTTTAAATTCTGATATTTTTCACCACCGATCGCATAAACAACCAATGGACGAACAATACCTGCTTGTAGATCAATTTCTTGTTTCACATGGCGACTGACGAGTTCGATCACTTTATCTGAATTGGTTCCAGAAAAAAGCTCTTCCATCATATTACGGGATGTGAGTAATTGTTTAGAAATGAGCGCTGCATAGTCTGCTGCGACTTCATTTTGACGCTTGATGAACAAACCTTGCCATGTGTAGCCCAAAATCTTCTTTGGGTACAATGGTCTAAACATCATTTGTAAAGCCATCCAGTCACTGAAAAAGCCGACAAAGCCACCAAACATTGGCAGCATCCAAGGATATTTTCCTTGAGTGACCACCCAACACAACATTTGCACTACACCAATAGCGAAACCAAAAATAAAGCCGACATTACTAAAGAATTTAAATTCTTGTTTGCCGACTTTTTTGAAAATTTCGTTGAGAAGACGCTTATCTTTGAGGAGATTGCTAATCACCATGTGTTTGATGTCAAAGTATTTGATCACATCTTTTTGCACTTCGCCCATGATATGTTCAACAATCTCAGGGGCTTTGGCTTGAACTCGCTTAATTAATTTCTTTCGTGCGAACTCAGGCATACCTTCCCATAAACCCGGTTGATATTGTTGTGCAACTTCACGGGTAATGTCTTCGGCAGCAGCCATTAGTGGTTTTTCAATTTCTTGAGCAATCCTTTTCGGATCCAGTCTGGCAAAAATTTCTTGGGGCTGAATTAACTTTGAGGTCATCAACTCAACGGCTATGGTCGCCATTTTTTCAGCTTTTCGCGGGACGATGCCTTGCCATCCGATTGGAAGACCAAATAACCTTAGTCCCTTAAATTCAAGTGGTGCAAACATCATTTGAATGGCAATAACTTTCGTTACATAGCCAATAAAGCCACTAATAAATGGGATCGAAATATATAACCAGAAATTCTGTTGAAAATCCGCAATCATTTCTTGAAACATTATTTTATTGGTCCTTCAAGTCCTAATTGTTGCTCGTGATAGGGCAAGCCATAGATGATAGTGAAATATTTTAGAATATTGACTGAGCCAATATCTTTTAGGCTTTTAGTTACCTTTTTATTTTTCCTCTTTCCAAGGATAGTGCAGTCGCACAAAAAGGAAACGATGATGCCGACAGCATACCTTTCCGTGGTAATGCCTATTTTCGACTCATCATCTTAGCACCAATTTTTGCTTTTTGTTGATCGGAATCAGCAAGAATTGTTGATTTAATTCTCTTTTCCAACACGTGCTTGGGGAATTTTAGTTTAAATATCAGTCGCAATTGATCATACATGCTAAAAAATAAGATAGATGATGAATTGCGATGCGCCAAAGCGTGAAAAATGTTAGAATATGGCGCTTAATTCATTTGCCTTTAATGTTTAGCCATGACGACCAATACTCAAATTACTGAAGATCGTATCCTTATTTTGGATTTCGGCTCTCAATATAGCCAGCTGATTGCACGTCGCGTACGTGAAGCGGGTGTTTATTCTGAAATGTATGCTTTCGATATGTCTGAAGAAGACATTCGTGCGTTTAATCCGAACGGGATTATTTTGTCAGGTGGCCCTGAGAGCGTACATGAAGAAGGTAGTCCACGTGCGCCACAAGTTGTATTTGAACTTGGTGTGCCAGTATTGGGTATTTGCTATGGCTTACAAACCATGTCTGAACAGCTTGGTGGTAAAGTAGAGCCAGGTACAGTTCACGAATTTGGTTATGCCGCTGTTGATGTGTTGGTACGCGATCAATTGTTGGGTGATCTCAATGATGGTGATGACAAGCTTAATGTTTGGATGAGTCATGGCGATAAAGTCAGTGTGATTCCAGAAGGTTTCTCTGTTACTGCAAGTACACCAAGCTGTCCATTTGCAGCGGTAAGTGATGAAACACGCCGTTTCTATGGTGTTCAATTCCATCCTGAAGTGACACATACAGCGAAAGGTGCTGAGTTATTATCTAACTTTGTTCACAATATTTGTGGATGTCGTAATCTTTGGAATTCTGAAAACATCATCGACTTACGTGTTGAACAATTACGTGAGCAAATTGGCGATCAAAAAGTTCTGTTAGGTCTTTCTGGTGGTGTTGATTCTTCTGTTGTTGCTGCACTTTTACACCGTGCGATTGGCGATCAGTTGACTTGCGTATTTGTAGACAATGGTTTGCTTCGTTTAAACGAAGGTGAACAAGTGATGGACATGTTTGCGAAAAACATGGGTATCCGTGTGATTCGTGCTGATGCTGAACAGCGCTTCTTAACTGCGTTAGCGGGTGAAGTTGATCCTGAGAAAAAACGTAAAATTATTGGTCGTGAATTCATCGAAGTGTTTGCTGAAGAAGCACGTAAACTTGATGGCGTAAACTTCCTTGCACAAGGTACGATTTACCCAGATGTGATTGAATCTGCTGCAACCAAAAATGGTAAAGCACATGTGATTAAATCTCACCACAATGTGGGCGGTTTACCTGATGACTTAGCTTTTGAATTGGTTGAGCCGATTCGCGATTTGTTTAAAGATGAAGTACGTCGTTTAGGTACAACTTTAGGTTTACCACATGAAATGCTTTATCGCCACCCATTCCCAGGCCCAGGTTTAGGCGTGCGTATCTTGGGTGAAGTGAAAAAAGAATATGCGGATATTCTTCGTCTTGCGGATGACATCTTTATGCAAGAGCTTCGTGCAAGTGGTTGGTACGACAAAACTGCGCAAGCATTTGCAGTATTCCAGCCTGTAAAATCAGTGGGTGTTGTCGGTGATGGTCGTCGTTATGCATGGGTGATTGCGCTTCGTGCAGTTGAAACAGTTGACTTTATGACAGCTCGTTTTGCGCATTTACCGTATGAGTTGGTTGATAAAATCTCAACCCGTATCATGAATGAAATCAAAGATGTTTCACGTGTAGTCTACGACGTGTCATCTAAGCCACCAGCAACGATTGAGTGGGAGTAAAACTGGGGCTTCATGAAGCAGCGCTTCATGCCAGTTTTACGCCAAGAGCTGTGCTCGCGGCAGAGGGATTTCAGAATATATGTAATATATTTGCGGTATTTGAAAAACCTCTAAAATAGATCAAGAAAGCCGACTTGAAAAAGTCGGCTTTTCTATTTTATTTAAGTATTTGATTTATACTGAGTAATAACAAACTTATTTTAAATGGGTAGTATTGTAAAAATTTTAATAGAAATGGCAGATAGTTTTTGCTTACTAGCATTATCGCAGATAAGAAATATGCTTTAATTTCAATATTTTTCTAAGAAATTAATTATAATATAGTGGGATACTAAAAATTTATATTATTAAAGGTAGTTATATGGTTGCCCCTCTTAGAAAAAAGAATACGATTGAGCAGACAGGATTTAAATTAACTGAGAATGGTATAAATTACCGTAAAAATTTTTATGACTTTAATGAAGTTATAGAGGTTGCAATGCTAAGTAGTGTTTTGGAGCACAAAATTATTATGGTTGGTTCAGAATACGATTATTCTATTTCAATCGTCATAACATTAAAATCTGGAGAAAAACTTCAAGTAACGGAACAATCTACTTGGTTTTCTGATAGTAGAACATCTATTGTTCAATCTATTTCTAGTTCATTTTCTATTATTTCTAAAAAAACGTGGAATGCTCGAATTCAAAAATATATGAAACAAGTAAATGATAAGGGTTTTTTTGAATACAATGAGTGGTGCTTCTACCCAAGCCAAAAAAATATTAAGAACATTAAAACAAATAAAGTTTATGAGTTAGGATCTGTAAATCTTTTAAGGCATTCAAGATGTATTCTTGTTAAAGAAAAAAATATAAGTTTTATATCAAAGTTAATTCAATTCTTTATTAGAAAAGATCCGTTAATTATTACGATCACAGATACTGATGTTTTTTTTAAATTACTGCATCATTACTTTAATTTAAATTGGCAGCGTTAATTAAAATTACTAGACTTACCTGATGCTTTTTATTATCAAAGAGAGCGCCTATGCGCTCTTTTTTATTACTTAACTTTATAAAATTTCTCTATAAAAAATTAATAAATCATTAAATATCAAAATTATAAAATTTAAAGATATATCTTAACTTGCTATAAGATTAATTAAGATATATCTTATTAATCGTAAGTTAATCAGTATGAGAAAAATAAAGATGAGACATCAATCAGATCATCGTGAAAATGAACATGATAAACATCATCGAGAGCATCACCGTTCAGGTCGCCGCGGTCGCTTATTTGAATCAGGGCGAATGAAATTGTTAGTGCTGCATTTGATTCAGCAAAATCCCAAACATGGTTATGAAATTATTAAAGAAATTAGTGATCTTGTTGGTGATGGCTATACACCAAGTGCAGGGACAATTTACCCAACTCTCACCAGTTTAGAAGAAATGAACTGTATTTCTTTGCTCGATGCCGAGCGTAAACAATACCAAGTCACTGAATATGGCGAAACGTATCTGAAAGATCAGCAGGAAATGTTGGCAGCTTTGTTAGAAAAACTACGCATTAGACGTGAAATCCATAACAACGATCAACTGATAGAGATCCATCGAGCAATGGAAAATCTAAAAACAGCATTACGATTAAAACTCAATATTGCTGATCTACAGCAAGAACAAATTTATCAAATTGCTGAAAAGATTGATCAAGCCGCCATTGCGATTGGACGTTTATAAGTTGGGAGCAAAAGATGTTAGTGCTACAACAGAAAATTAAACAGGTTGGACTGAGAGTAACGCATCCGCGTATGGCGGTTTTGTCATTATTGGCGCAGCAGTCAGAAGATCTTACTGTGAAGCAAATTTACCAAAATTTGAATCTGCAAAAACAGCAGCTAAATTTGGCAACCGTCTATCGTGTGGTGAGTGATCTCGTTTTGGCGGGGGTGTTGGTGAGTTATCAATTCCATCGTGCTGAAACGAAATTTAGTCTTCCACGAGTTCCTAAAAATCAATTACTACAAATTCGCTGTGCCGATTTAACCACAGCAAAACAAGCACGATTTTTACAGTCCTTAGAAGCCCTATTTACCCAATTTCAAATTGATTTGATGCAGATCGAAATCAAAGAAAATCCTTAATTAAAAATTGATTGGAGCAAATGATGAAACAACATCAATACCATGTCACCGTACAACATTTAAAAGATGCGAAAGGACAAGCGTCAACTTATACCGAACGTTTAGAGTTTTATACTGGAAATCATGATGATATTTTTCAGATCGTCGAACGTTTAAATAGTGCTGAATTTTTTGATGATCAAACTACGAAAGCTTTTGCGGTGGGTTTAAAACTTTTCAGCGAAGTGATGCTGGAAAATAAAGATCATCCACTATTCGAAGAATTCTTGCCGCAGTTCGGTCAATTTATGAAGAATCTAAAGCAACATGTAAAGAAACAGGCTGAATGAGTATGGGGGCAAATGGCATGCAACAAACAAAGAAGATTTTCTTTACTAAATTACCTGCAAAATATGCTGCTTGGATTATGCCCTTATTATTATCAGGGCTGATGAGCGCAACATTATCATTGGTGAACTTACTAATGAATGTTGGGCTAATAGATGGATTCGCAACGAAGTGGCTGTCAACATGGCTGTTTTCATGGTTGATTGCCTATCCTGTCGTTCTCATGTTTTTGCCTGTTGTTCGACGCTTAACAAGCCTTATTGTGGAAATGTCACCATATTGATTTATCAGGCTGTTGAATAACAATACAGATTGTCTCATGTATAGCACTCTGCGTATTACCAAAAGACTATATTGAATATTGTTGATATTGTTAAGATCAATAAAACAACTCATTGCAATAGCATAGGTAAAAGAGAGTAATATCATGAGTAATAATAACGATTACGATATTTCTGATTCAAAAGATTGTGAAACTTATATCAATCAATTTATTCAAGAATTCACTATTCGCTCAGCAGAGATTGGCAAGGGTACAATCATTAAACGTGCCTTACCTAGCCGCCAAAAACGTTTGGTGGGGGCATGGTGTTTTCTGGATCATGCAGGGCCAGTGAGTTTTCCTGTTGGAGATGGTTTGGATGTAGGGCCGCATCCACATATTGGTTTGCAGACTTTTACATGGATGATTGAAGGCACCATGATGCACACCGATAGTCTTGGTTCAAAACAACTGATTCGTCCTAAGCAAGTGAACTTGATGACTGCAGGGCGAGGAATTTCACATACCGAAGTTGCGCCAGATAGTGAAACGAAAATGCATGCGGCGCAGCTCTGGATTGCTTTGCCAGATGACAAGCTCAACATAGATCCTAAATTTGAGCACTATCCAGAATTGCCTGTGGTGAGTAAGGATCAGGTTGAGTTTACCGTGTTGGTCGGTGATTTCTTGGAAACAACCTCACCAGTTCAAGTACATACGCCTTTGGTCGGTGTAGACCTCACTGCGCAAGCCAATACGAAAACCCGTATTCCGCTGAATCCAAAATTTGAATATGCTTTTATGGCATTAGAGGGTGTTGCTCGTGTTAATGGACATGAGTTAAATGCTGATAATATGGTGATCTTGGAAACAGGCTTGACTGAAATCGAAGTTGAGCTGACAGAAGGTCATCGTGTGTTACTCATCGGTGGCGAACCGTTTGAATCACCAATTTTGCTGTGGTGGAATTTTGTTGGGCGTACGATGCAAGATTTGCAACAAGCACGAGAAGACTGGATCAATCATGATGCCCGTTTTGGTGAAATTCCTGATTATCAAGGTAAGCGTCTCGAAGCACCCGTACTGCCTGAGCAAATGAGGGCATCGAAATGAGTATTATCGCAAGTGCAAAAGTTCTAACTTTAGCTGAACCGTGGAAAGGGGAAGTAACGAGTGGAACACACCAATTTCTAACCGATAAACCCGAATCTTTTGGTGGACATGATACGGGACCTGCACCTTATGATTTTCTTACTGCAAGTTTGGCATCATGTACGATGATCACCTTGCGTATGTATGCACAGCATAAAGAAATTGATTTGGGTGAATTTACGGTTGAGGTGGACTTTCACACCTATCGTGAACAACAGGAACGAATCGAACGTCGAGTAATATTTAAACAACCTATTTCACAAGACTTACAAGAAAAACTTCTCAATGTATGTAGCAAAACACCAGTTACTAAAACTTTGTTACGCAGTTTAGACATAGAGACCGTGATTCTTTAAGACTAAAGTGCTATTGTGCTTGGGCAAAACATAATTCTAAGTGCAACTGTCAGAGGGATTCATATCGCAGTTGCACAGCAAAAAAGCAGGCACAAAAATGATTACCTTACATTACCTACAATGTTCACGTTCGTTCCGTATATTGTGGGCATTAGAAGAACTTGGTATGGATTATCAAGTTGAGTATTATCAAAGATTGTCTAGTTACGCAGCCCCTGAGAGTCTTAAACAAATTCATCCTTTAGGAAAAGCACCAATTTTGGTTGATGATGAAGAGGTTATTGTAGAATCTGCTGTTATTTTGGATTATTTGCAACAGCAGTATGATGGGCAGCAAAAATTTAAACCACAACAAGCAAAAGACCAGCGGCAATATTCCTATTGGATGCACTATGCTGAGGGTTCTTTAATGCCTTTATTAGTCATGACTTTGGTGATGAATAATGTCAGCAAGCATGTTCCTTGGGTAATTCGACCTATCGCTGAAAAAGTAACGGATGGTGTAAAAGCTGGGTTTGTTCGTCCTCGCATCAAAGAACACATGCTATATCTTGAACAATATTTAGGTGAGCATGATTATTTTGCTGGAGATTTTTCTTTTGCAGATATTCAGATGGCTTTTCCATTGATTGCAATTCAAAAGCGTTTACATGGAAAATATCCCAATATTCAGGCTTTTGTACAACGTGTGCAACAACGTTCAGCATTTCAACGCGCTGAGCAAAAAAGTTTACATTCTCAGTGTGCGTAGCATGCAAGGAAATAAAAAAGGGGAACCAATCGTTCCCCTTTTTTATTCGATATGGTTTAGCGCTTGATGACAATTGAATCAATACCACTATGTTGTAGCGTTTGCTGAGCAGCAAGAGCGGCATCTTGACTATCATAAGGACCAGAAAACACACGATACCATGTTTGACCATTTTCAACAGTTTTCACGACATCAGCAGATAAGCCATTCAAAATAATTTCTGCACGACGTGCATCAGCACTGTCAGGATCAGGATAGCTACGTACTTGTAAAATATAGCTTGCTTGAGCTGGTGCTGCTGGCTCATTCGAAGTAATAGCTGTTGGATCTTCTGTCGTAGTTTCAGGTTTTGGTGATTCAATAATCACGACATTACCTTGTTGTTTGGTTTCAGGTACAGCTTGTTCAGGGATTGGAGTAACTTGTTGTTGTGGCAACAAATCGTAGAAACGATAATCTTTGTTGGTATCTTCTTCTTGATAATGATCGGATGTTACCTGATTTTTTGCTGGAACAGGTTGCCATGGTTGCCATAGCATGAGCATGACACCAACACATAGAATCGCAAGAATCGCGACAAGCATTCCCAACCACTTTGGAATAAGTGGTTTTTTCGGCTTGTTTGGTCGTTCAGATACACCACGTTGCGTTTTTCCAAACACCTGAAATTCCTCTTGATCCTATTAGATTATTTGTAACTTGAATCTGGTTAAAAACAAAGCATTATGTTTGAAAATAATGCTTTGTTTAAGATATTGCCGACCAATGATAGGCTAAGTTTAAAAGTAGATCTGTATAACGTTGTTAACAACAATATTTCAGATTCAAACTTTTTATTGCAACTGTGTGTATTGATTACATCGCTTCAGGAGCAGATACACCAAGTAACTCTAAGCCATTACGTAAAACTTGCTGTACATTAATTGAAAGCAATAAACGCGCTTGTGATAAAGGAATATTTGTTTCATCAACAAATTTAACGCCATCTTGTGCATACCATCCATGAAATAGCGCAGCTAAGTCTTTTAGATAATTACCAATTTGATGAGGTTCGTAGACATTTGCAGCACGAATCAAAATTTCAGGATAAGCTGCTAATTTAGCGAGAATCTCTGTTTCAGTCTCTAAAGCTAAGAGATTAGCAACTTGGCGAGCAGATGTGACATCAAATGTAATGCCTTTCTCTTTCGCACGGTTCAAAATACTATTTACACGTGCATGAGCATACTGAATGTAGTACACCGCATTGTCTTTGCTTTGAGAAACGGCAAGGTCTAAGTCAAAGTCGATATGCTGTTCAGATTTACGCATCACGTAGTAGAAACGTGCCGCATCGTTGCCGACTTCTTTACGTAGATCACGTAAAGTCACGAATTGACCTGAACGAGATGACATTTGTACCATCTCGCCACCACGCCATAAACTCACGAATTGAACTAAAAGAACAGTCAGTTTCTTAGAGTCGTAACCCATTGCATCAATCGCAGCTTTTACACGTGAAATATAACCGTGGTGATCTGAACCCCAAATATCAATCAGGTCAGTATAACCACGTTGTAGTTTATTCAAATGGTAAGCAATGTCAGATGCAAAATAAGTGGTTTGGCCATTACGACGTTTGACCACACGGTCTTTCTCATCGCCAAATTCAGTTGATTTAAACCAAATATTGCCATCTTTTTCATAGAGAAAGCCACGTTGATCAAGCGTCGCAAGTGCTTCATCAATTTTTTCGGTTAGCGAAGCTTCGCTAAACCATTCATCAAAAGTCACACCAAAGTCAGCAAGGTCATCTTTGATATCATCCAAAATGGCATGTAAAGCCGCTTGGTGAAATACACGATAACCCACACCTAACTGTTGTTGTGAATTGGCGATTAAGCCATCAATGTGTTTTTCTTTATCACCAGACAGAAGAACTTTATTGCCTTCGGCATCAAGTTCTTCAGCATATTGAACATCTTCAGGCACATTATTGTAAATGTCAGCAACTGGACGAACATGTGCATCACGATCTTTATCAATAATGCTTTGTGCGATTTCTTTAACGTAGTCGCCTTGATAAGCATTTTTAGGGAAAACAAGTGTTTGCCCAGTCAATTCTAAATAACGTAAATAAGTTGATGTTGCCAAAATATCCATTTGGCGACCTGCATCATTGACATAGTATTCACGGTCAACTTGTGCACCTGTTGCTTCTAAAAGGTTGGCAACAGTCATGCCGTAAGCTGCACCACGACCATGTCCTACATGCAGGCTAGATGTTGGGTTTGCAGAAACAAATTCGACTTGGATTTTTTTAGCTGCATTGGCTTGGCTGCGTCCATATTGGTCTTTTTGTGCTTGAATTTGATCAAGTACAGCGAAGCGTTGGTCTGCATTTAAAAAGAAGTTAATAAAACCAGGGCCTGCGATTTCTGCTTTTGTAATATCAGCGACTTCAGGTAGTGCTGCTAAGATTTTTTCAGCTAGATCACGTGGTTTCATACCAGCAGCTTTAGAGCCGATCATGGCAATATTGGATGCGAAGTCACCGTGACTTCGGTCTTTGGTACGGGTTAAATGGCTCGTGTTTGTCCAATCTGAAGGAAGTACCCCTTGTTGTTGAAGGGATTGCACCGCATGATCAAGAGCTGCTTGTATTGCCGTATTCATAGTTACCGAAATAAATGTCGCGGAAAAACGTCAAATATAGCAAATTTTAGCGGCTTAAGGGGAGAGTCATTGCAGCTGAATTAACATATTCCTATAAATCTTTCGAGTTTATTGATTAGAGATGCTGTGCTTACAACACCTCTTCTCTTGTGTTATAGATTAAAGAATACGAGAACCTTTAATCCATCGCATTTTGCGACCAAATTTATAATTATCACCTTCAATACTTAAAATTAAGACGGCTTGATTTAATGGCATATTATTTTGAATTTGTTGTAAAACATCCTCAATTCGCTTTTTATTGGTGAATTGGTACCAACGAGTCGTTGAAAATGCCAAGACATAACAAGGTAAATTTGTTAAATAATCAACTTTCTTCTTGACGAAATATGCTTTCTTTAAATTCTTAATTTTGCTCAACGCATCTGTGAGCTGTTGTAACTCGATTGAACTTAAATCATGTGGGGTGAACTTGTTGTTTAAGTGAAGTTGATTTCGCTCTTGTTGTGCAAGACTCTCTAGTTCAAGACGTTCTACAAGTAAGTGGTGATAATGTTGTGCTTGATCTGGTTGTCCTTGTTGCCAATAAAAATCACGTAGTCTTTCATAGCAAGTTGTCATCATGAATTCATTGAGTTCTGTGGCACGAATCATGTAGACACAACCTTGATCATCATTTTTTTCTAATAATGCTCTGCCATATTCCAAACAAATTTCAGCATGTTTTGGTGCTTTTTCATGAAGTGCTGCCAATTGTTGACATGCTTGCTCTGTTTGTTTGGCAATAAATAGCGTGAGTTGAGCACGTTCAAATGCTTCATCAATATTCAAATCATCGGTCTGTTGTTTTTGATCAAGTTCGATAAGGCGCTGTTTGCCACCTTGAATGAACTGGTATCTTTCTTGCCACGAAGAAGAAATATTACTCTGCCACATTTGATCAAAAGTAGCGGTCACTTTTTCGAGTTGCTTGCCAAGTAGGCGATCTGCACGTTGTTCAGCAGAAGGATATCTAAACTCAGGAACTACCCCGATTGCTTTTAAACGATCTTGTAATGATGGATGCGTATCAAGATGCGTTGTCATTTGTTGCATCGACACTGATAACCAAGCTGCGGTATTTTCTTTCTCTAATTCATGTGTCAGGGCATGGGTGAGATTAAAGAAAGGTGTCATCACTGGTTGTGGCATATCATCCGCATGTTTATAAATTTCAGTCCAATATTTTTCATCAAGATATTGGCTAATAATACTCACAGTGGTTAATGCCTCGGCTGTTGATTGCGATGAGGTTAGTTGAACCGCGATGGCATCTGCTTCATATTCATTTGCCTGTGCAAGAGGGAAAGAATAAGCCGTAAAGTACGGGACAAAGCGATTGAGAAAAGGTCTAAATAAGAAGTCTCCGCGACTTTGGTTCTGTTCTAATACCTCGACTAACTGCGTCCAACGAATACGTTGACGATAAATCCAGTTTGAAAATTGCGCATGATTTTTCGCGAGATGACCAAATTCATGAGCTAGAACCGCAGTAAATTGCGCTACGGTTAAGGACTTAAGTAATGGCAACCCTAACAATAAATAATTTTGAGAAGAGCCTAAACCCAGAAAACGAGGGATTTGAACAACGCCAGCATTTAAGTCTTCTACGATAAGCACTTTATGAAAATCAGGTGCATTGAGCTGTTGTTGTAATTCATGAATAATCTCAAATAATTCAGGAGCATCTGTAGCAGTAATTGCATAACCCTGAGGTGGCATTTGCTTAACCCACAAAGATCTTAAAATGACCCAAATAAAAAAACCAACGATTAGGATGAGTTTAATTGCAAAAGCTTTTAAAAATAGAATCGACATCAGTAATAAGGGAATGAGGGCTAATAAGAATAAAATCATGATTCCTATATATAAATTTCCTAAAATAGCCAGCATAAATACTTTTAATTGATAGGCTTTAGGATTTTTTTTGATTTTCTCTTGTAGCTGGAGAATGAGCTTTTCAAATCTTTCATTTTCTGAATATTGCGTATTGTTCATATTTTTTCTTTAAACTGATTATGATTTAAATAATTCTCTTTGCAGCATATTAGATCGAGTTGGATGCTATTTATGCTGCAAAGTTTTTTTATTATATTGAAGAAATTTTATTCTTTTCAATTCTAAATTTTATAATTCAATAACTTCTTCGAGTAATTCATCACTTGGTGCGAAATAATATGCCCCATCAATCGCAGTAGTGAAATGCAATAAACGGTCATGAATACCATCACCTGTGGTACCAAACATTCGTTTTAACATGACATCAATAATGCTCAAATTGTTGGTATAGGCAACAAAAAATAGACCTTGTTCACCTTTACCATCACCATAAGGCAAACTGTGACGCAAGATTTCCATTTCTTCGCCATCCTCATCTTCTACTACAGTACGTGCGACATGCGAATTTTGGGGTTTGATGTCATCATCAAGTTCAATAGATTCAAGTTTGGTACGTCCAAAAACATGTTCTTGAGCATCGACTTTGAGTTGTTGCCATTTTGCTAAATTATGAATATAGCGCTGTGCGAAAATAAAGCTGCCATCTGCAAAAGCCCCTGCTGTTTCTGCAAGGAGGGCAGCTTCAGCACGGTCATCTGGAAATTGAGGATTCTCTGTACCATCAATAAAGCCTGTCATATCACGACCATCAAAGAAACGGAAGCAAGCACGCTCATCTAAAACATCAACTTTGCTTTGAATACCATTGAAGAAAGCTTGACTGATCGCAAAGCAGATATCAGCACGAGCACTTGCAATATGTATAAACACATCTGCGGGTACCACAGGCATGTCAAATGCTCCCTGTTGAGGGTCAAGCTGTCTAAAGTCTTCAGGTGTCTGAGAATAAAGCTTTGACCAAAGCTCAGGACCAAAGGCAATCGCTGTTTTAATTTGATCGTTAGGGTGTTGGGTAATAAGACGATCACGGGTTGAGAGCAGAGCTTCAATCTGCTGTTTGAGTTCAGAAATACTTAAATTTTTTAAACGCAAAACAATAAAACGGGCATGATCAGAAGGTAATGGAAGAATGACGGATTGAGCAGTCATGAAGCTCTCCTTAGTTCGTTATTTTTAAATGATACAAAGATATGATTTTGCCCGATGTGAGCAGTGCTTAATAGCTTATTTTTTGACGATTTTTACGATATTGGTGATCGTTAAAATAATAGTCGACATAGCATCCAAGTTATTGGATGCTAAGATTGGAAACATTTAATTGGTTTTAAAATTCGGTAAGAATTTTTGTACTGCAAAAATAACTGCGAAGCAAAGCGCCATACATAAAACGATACTGAGACCTGTGGCAATATTTAACGCCGCACTAGACCATAAGCCAACCGTCACACCCAATTGAGCCAGTAAAAATGCCCAAATCACCATTTGTTTAGGTGAATGTGCAAGCAAGCGCGCGCTTAGTGCAGGAATCACCAGTAATGCACCCATAAGGAGTGAGCCGACAGCGCGGAGCGCAAGTACCGTAAATAGCGCCAATAACAGCATGAAAATCAAGCGTTGCCAATTGGCTCTTACCCCTTCACTCATTGCAATATCGGGATCAATTGCAATTTGAATTTGTGCAGACCATGAGCGATACAAAACGATAAGCGAACCTACAATCACGACCGCAAACATCGGTAAATCAGACCATTCAATACTAAGAAGATCGCCAAATAAGTAGCTTAATAATTCGGGACGTAAACTCGGAATATGCTGAATTAATAACAAACCAGAGCACAGTAATGTCGCTGAACTTAATGCGAGTAGGGCATCATTAGGGAGGCGAGAGTCATGCAGTACCCATAAAATACCAACCAGTAAAGCAGCCAGAAAGGCGACCCCTAACCAAAAGGGTAGGTGTAGTAAGGCTGCAATAGCGACGCCTAGTAGCGTGCCATGTGCCATGGTGTCAGCAAAAAAAGACATTCTACGCCAAAGCATTAGACAGCCGAGAGGTGCTGTCAGAAATACCAACAGTGACCCCATAATCCAAGCAGGTAATAGTAGTTGTAACCATTCCATCATTGCTTAGACCTTTGGTTCAGGGTGAATGTGTGGGCGTGGATCATGAGAACAGGGTTCCGCATGATCGCTATGTCCACAATGATTGTGATGATGCTGATAGAACATTCGTTGCGTACCAAAAATCGCTTGGTATTCGGGATGCTGCTGAATACTTTCAGGTAGACCACTACAACAAATGTGTTTATTCAGACAAACGACGCGATGTGTGCCTTGCATTACCCATTGTAAATCATGTGAAACCATCAATACCGCACAACCGTAGCGTTCAGGTAGGCTTCTAACATAGTCGTAAAGCTCAGCTTCTGATTGAATATCCAAACCTTGCATGGGTTCATCAAGCACTAGGATATCGGGTTGGCGGAGTAGTGCACGTGCCAGTAAAACCCGTTGTCGTTCGCCCCCTGAGAGTTGTTGTACTTTGGAGGCTTGTAATTTTTGAATGCCCGTATCTCGGATAATTTCTTCGCGTAAATCAGCGGTACAAATTTCTAAATCCAGTAAATCTTGAACCCGTAATGGAAGACTGGCAGAAGGATTGAATTTTTGTGGAACATAAGCGAGTTTTAATTTCTTAGAAAAGTGTACCTTGCCTTTATTGGGTGACATGATGCCGAGCAGCACTTTAATTAAAGTTGATTTACCTGCACCATTTGGACCAATTAGCGTCACAATTTCTTTTGCCTGTAATGCAAAATCAATATTTCTTAAAATATCTCGTTCGTCACGTCGAACAGAAATATTCTCCAACTGAATCAGTGGAGTGCTCATTGGCGTGTGTTGCACTGATGACATTTTCCAGAAATTTCAATAATGCTGTGTTGGGCAGCAAATTGGTCAGAAGCAGCAAGTTGATCGAGCTGTTGAATTAATCCTTGCGCTGAAGCCTCTTTCACTGAATGACATTCAGTGCAGATCAGAAAAGCAGCTTGGTGTCCTTCACGTGGGTGGCAACAAGGAATATAGGCATTGATCGAGGTCAGTCGATGAATTAAACCTTTTTCTAATAAGAAGTCTAAAGTTCTATAAACTGTAGGTGGGGCAGCAGGGCGGTCTGCTTGACCTTTTATTTTAGCCAATAAGTCGTAAGCGCCCATTGGAGCAGAAGCATTTAGAATGAGTTCAAGCACTTCTTTACGTAAAGGTGTTAAGCGAGCGCCAACTGCAGTACACAAAATTTCTGCTTCAGCAATGCGAGCCTTAATATCGTGATGACCGTGAACACCATGTAAAGCATTGTCATGTTCATGTGAACAAGAACTCATAGGTAGACCTCATTGTTTTTGTAGAATCTATTGCTTTTCATTCGCTCATCGCCTTTATGATATTGCAATAGACTCATTATCATAACATGCAATTCAATATAACCATCTATATAAGTTGAACCTCGGCAGGCGAGCGCGACAAATCTAAAAAAGACATAGGTGTTTTTTAACTTTTGTTATATTATAACACGCTTCGCTGAGTTGAGTAATGTTGTGATGTCCCGCCTAATTGTATTTGTTTTCTTTTCAATGTTAAGTACATGGGGATGGACTCAAAGTTTAGTTGTTTCAACACATCCGATTTATTTAATTGCTAAAGAGGTTACAGCAGGCGTAGAAGAGCCTGTTTTGTTACTTGGCGATCAAACAGGGCATGATGTACAACTCACACCCGCTCATCGTAAGGCGATTCAAGATGCTTCGCTAGTATTGTGGTTAGGTAAAGTACATGAAGCACCTTTAGATAAGTTGCTTAATCAAAACCCCAAAGCAATTGCACTTTTAGATTCGGGTATTTTAACGATTTTGCCGCAGCGTAGTTTGCGTGGTGCTGCATTGGCAAACACTGTAGATAGCCATGTCTGGTTAGAGCCAAACAATGCAGTGCGGATCGCTTTCTTTATTGCAACTTTACGTTCACAACAATATCCAGAAAATAAAGCCAAATACATGGCCAATGCAAAAGGGTTTTCGCAACAAATGCTGCAGGTTTCACAGCAATATGAAAGTTCCAATAAAGCAAAACCTTATTGGTCTTATCATGATGCCTATCAATATTTAGAAAGAGCACTCAATTTGAAATTTGCTGGAGCATTGACTGATGATCCTCATATTGCACCCACAGTAGCTCAAATTAAATTCTTAAAAGATAGTCGCCCTAAAATACAAATGTGCTTGTTGGCTGAAACATCAGCAAGTAGTGGTCAATATCAAAAGCTAAATCCAGTCGTGTTCCAACCAGTTGATGAAAGTATGCGTGGTGAAGATAATTTTGTTGCTGCATGGAAAAAATTGGCTTCAAAAACCGATAAATGCGTATTAAGTACTCAAAAATGATGAAAAAAATAAAAATGAGTTGACTCTATCGTCAGAAAATATGCTAACGAAAAAAACAGACTTAAGTCGAGAAAAGATTGCATGTTCAGGGGTGTAACTCTATAATGCCTGCGATTCGAAACGATCATCAATAAAACTTGTCAAGCAGTTATGTTGTGAGTGGATAAAAAATGAGCCAAACTAGTCGCTTGATTGACCGACGATTAGCAAAAGCTTTGGTCTTCTTACAAGCGTGTATGATTCCTGTTGCAGCTTTGCTTGCATGGATGATGAAAGACACCACTGCTGCTCTAAGTGCTGCGCTTGGGGCTTTGGTATGTTGGTTGGCACATTGTTATTTTGCTTGGCAGTCGTTTAGAACGGCAGGCGCAAGAGCATCAAAACAAGTCATGCTGAACATGTATCGAGGGATGCTCGGTAAGTTTGCAATCGTGATCGTGGGTTTTATTTTAATTTTGAGCAATGTTAAACCGCTGTCACCGGTTGCGTTGTTTTGTGGATTTATCCTCGTTCAAACGATGTCGTGGGTCGCGCCATTTTGGGTGTCACGTCTACAAAAACGAGTTTAAAACACATTTAAGATTTTTTGGAAGTGTGAGTGAGATTATTGCAGTTCGCAGAATTCGCTTCGCTTCTTTTTAATGATTGACATTGACCAGGTGTGATTTATGGCTGCTGAAGAACATGCCCTTACTTCGACCGAGTATATCAAGCATCACTTGACCAATATGACCTATGGCAAAATGCCTGATGGTACATGGAAGTTGGCTGAGACTGCTGAAGAAGCTCATTCGATGGGGTTCACTGCAATTCACTTGGATTCAATGGGTTGGTCTATCGGACTTGGTGTTATTTTCTGTTTGTTATTTTGGACAGTTGCGAAAGCTGCAAATGCTGGCGTTCCAACTAAATTCCAATCTGCAATCGAAATGATTATCGAGTTTGTGGACTCAAGTGTTCGTGATACTTTCCACGGCAAATCGCGTTTAATTGCTCCTTTATCATTGACCATCTTCGTGTGGATTTTCCTCATGAACGCAATGGACTTGATTCCTGTTGACTGGATTCCTTTCCTAGCTCAAAAGATTGGCGCAAGCGTGTTTGGTATGGACCCTCACCACGTTTATTTCAAGGTTGTTCCATCTACAGATCCTAACATTACCCTTGGTATGTCATTGTCTGTATTTGCACTGATCTTGTTCTATAGTATTCGTGAAAAAGGGATCGGCGGTTTCGTCGGTGAATTGGCACTTAACCCATTTAACCCAAGTAACCCAGTTGCAAAAGCGTTATTGATTCCAGTGAACTTGATTTTGGAATTAGTAACTTTTCTTGCTCGACCAGTTTCGTTGGCTCTACGACTGTTCGGTAACATGTATGCGGGTGAGTTAATCTTCATCTTAATCGCGTTATTACCGTTCTGGATTCAATGGGCGTTATCTGTGCCTTGGGCTATTTTCCACATTCTTGTAATCACGTTGCAAGCATTCATCTTTATGATGCTGACCATCGTTTACTTGAGCATGGCAAGCGAAAAGCATTAATGGTATTGCCTAATTATCAATCGATGGTTAGGCTTAAATTTTAGTTTAATTTGGTAATAACCTAACCTCTGAGGAATTTTTCATGGAACTCACTTTAGGTCTAGTTGCAATTGCATCTGCTATCTTGATCGCTTTTGGTGCTTTAGGTACTGCGATTGGCTTCGGTCTTTTAGGTGGCCGCTTCTTAGAAGCTGTTGCTCGTCAACCAGAATTGGCTCCACAACTTCAAACTCGTATGTTCTTAATTGCGGGTCTTCTTGATGCTGTGCCTATGATCGGTGTTGGTATTGGCTTGTTCTTCATCTTCGCTAATCCATTTGTAGGTTAATAGCTTAATTCCTAAATCCACATATTGAGGAATAGCGAAATGAATA
>Ga0209958_1000338_pt1 | contig 104601 bp, 91 predicted proteins | sample ThiBio_inoc_plan_FD_183942 | JGI IMG/M metagenome (GOLD analysis project Ga0209958, IMG submission 183942) | Wastewater bioreactor microbial communities from Cape Town, South Africa - Thiocy_inoc_plan (SPAdes) | ecosystem: Engineered > Bioremediation > Thiocyanate > Unclassified | place: South...
ACTGAAGCTCGCGGCGCAAACCTTCAGCAAGGACGTGAAGCAGCTTTCGTGCTGCGCCGGGTGAAGAAAAGGAGGTGTTCAATGAACACCTCCTCGGCATGTCAATCATCGTGCTAGATTGGCACGACAAGGCTTAGCGTACGATTTTTTCCGTTTCGTGAGCTGCCCCCTTGACGGTCAACCAGATCAGCAAGGGCAAAGAGGAGCTTGTAGGCCAGATTGACGCGCGGGACGGCGCAGACCTGGTCCGGCGCGCACGCGACAGGGCGCCAGATCTGCCGCCAGGCATAGAACAGTGCCGCCACTGAAGCGGCCACGAAGATCGGCTGATAGGGCGCGAGTCCTGCAAGGTTGCTGATCCACGCGCCCGAGATCCCTACTAGCACCAGCACCAGAGGACCCAGACAGCACGCCGAAGCCAACAAAGCGGCGAGCCCGCCGGCAATGAGTGCCCGGCCCCCGGACCGGGGCATGCGAGTGACAAGCTCCTTGTTCATGGACTAAGCTTACCTCCGTACCAAAGTACGGAGTCAAGTCATGTCCAGCCCGGCCGATTTCCTCACCATTGGCGCCTTGGCCAATGCCGCCTCGGTCAACGTTGAAACCATCCGCTTCTACCAGCGCAAGGGTTTGGTGCCCGAGCCCGATCGCCCCGTGGGCGGCATCAGACGGTATGCCGGAAGTGATCTGGCTCGCGTCGCCTTCATCAAGTCCGCGCAACGGCTGGGCTTCAGCCTTGACGAGATCGCCGAGCTCCTCGCACTCGAGGATGGTTCGAGTTGCGCCAAGGCCCGGATGAAAGCGCAGGAGAAGCTGGTAGACGTCCGCGCGAAGCTGATCGATCTGCAACGGATCGAGCGCGTGTTGAACAACTTGATCGGCCAGTGCGAAAAAGCGAAAGGCAAGGTTCGTTGTCCGCTGATCGCAGCGCTCCACGTTCCTGCTGGGGTGCCAGGCTAAAGCGCGCCAACTCGCCACTTACTTTGGGCGACGCCTGCGAGCGCTCTAACGCATCGCTGTAGAGCACAATTGATGCGGGCGGCGCTTGACCCTGAACCGACTTTAATGTGTCAAATGGGCGCTCACAACGAAACAGCCATTTTTATCAGCCTGATCTCCGTTCTGTTGTTGGGCGCTGTGACGCTCGGAGCCATAGCGTATTTGCTGGCAAGGCCTTTCCCTCCACGGCTTGAATCAAGCCTATGCAATCCCCCCATGCCAATTAGTCTTTCAGACCCCCCTCCTCGCCGCACCAACATTCCATCGCCGCAGTGGTCCCTCTTGCTGATGGCTTTCTTGGTTGCGTTCGTCGCGACCCTCGGCAGCCTGTTCTTCAGCGAAATCATGAAGCTGGAGCCGTGCGTGCTGTGCTGGTATCAGCGCATCGCAATGTTCCCTCTGGTGCCAATCCTCGCCATCGGGCTCTACTCGCAAGATTCAGGAGGCATCAAATACGCCATGCCGCTGGCGGGCGCGGGATGGCTTGCGGCGTTCTACCACTGGCTGCTGTACTCGGGCTACATCCCAAAAGGCCTGCAGCCGTGCGGTAAGGGCCCGTCCTGCGCCGAGGTCAGCCTGGAATTGGGCGGCCTGGTCACCATCCCAATGCTCTCGCTGGCTTCCTTCAGCATCATCATTATTTTGTTGCTACTGGCGACCAGGAAAGGTGGGTCCCAATGAACCGGCAGCGAATTCTTCTGATTTCGGCCATGGCCGTGATCCTGCTGTTCGGCTTGGGCGTGTACCTGTACGACCGGATGGAGGACGAACGGCTTGGCGAACTCGCCCGCCAAAGTGACTCGGTGTTCAATCGCCCGCATTCACCGACGTATGGCTCGGCACAGGCCAAGGTCCGGATCGTCGAGTTCTTTGATCCGGCCTGCGAGACTTGCAGGGCTTTCTATCCTCTGGTGAAAGATATCGTGGACAGCAACCCCGGCAAGGTTCAACTGGTCGTGCGGTACACGCCGTTCCATGCCGGCGCCGACACGGCTGTCAAAGTGCTCGAGGCGGCCCGGCTTCAAGGTCTTTTCTGGCCGGTGAACCGCGCCTTGCTGAACGCACAACGGACCTGGGGCGCTGACCACGACCCCCGGCCCGATCTGATTTGGTCCATCGTGGACGGCACCGGACTGAACCTCAGGAAAGCCCGCGAGGACGCCGGCTCGGCTGAGGTCCTTGCCAACATCGAACAGGACATGGCCGATGCCAAGATCCTGAATGTCACCCGCACGCCAGGATTTTTCGTCAACGGAAAGCCGTTGAAGGATTTTGGCGATGAACAGCTCAAAGCCCTGGTCAATCGGGAGCTCAAAGCGGCCTACCCGCAGTGAGTGAGATGGGAAACTTTGACGCTGCCGACCGGCTCCCGAGAGAAATCCATGATCGCAAACATTGAATCCGTTGCCCAAAGTGCGCCCTTGGCCGTCGCGCGACTGGCCTGTGCCGTCCTCCTGATCTTCGGCAGTGCATTCGCTCTGCGGGTTGAAGCGCAACCGCTCAAAAGCGTGGTCACGACCGAGCGCGCGCGGGCCGAGTTGCTGGCCCATGCGCCCGAAGGCGTCGAGCCCGGCAAGGCGTTGTGGGTCGGACTGCAACTGGCCCACCAGCCCGAGTGGCACACATACTGGAAGAACTCCGGCGACTCCGGCCTCCCCACCCAGTTGACGTGGACGCTACCGCCGGGCGTGGAGGCTGGCGAGATTGCCTGGCCGATACCGAAGAAGTACCCGATCGGAAATCTGGCTAACTACGGCTACAGCGGCACGGTACTTTTGCCCGTGCCACTCACCGTCACGCCGCAGTTCAAGCCTTCGCTCCTGGGCGGTGACTTGGAAATCAAGCTGAAGGCGCAGTGGCTGATATGCCGGCAGGAGTGCGTCCCCGAAGAGGGCGAATTCGCACTCAAGATTCCCGCGCGCAGTGCCACAGCCCTGTACGCGAATGTCTTCAATGCCAGCTTCCAGGCACAACCCCGCCCGCTCCCCGGCGCCGGGACGGTTCGGATCGACGGCAAAATGCTCAAGGTCAGCGTGCCCGGTTTGCCGGCTGAGGCGCAGGGCAAGGTGCTTGGATTCTTCCCGGAGACGAAGGAGGTGATCGAGACTGCGGCGCCGGTCACGCAATCCTGGGACGGCAAGGTCTGGAACGCCGTTGTGCCCTTGTCAGCCCAGCGCAGCGAGAGCCCGGCGCTGATGCCTTTGGTGCTGACCCTGGGAGACAAGGGTTGGCGCACGGAGGCCCAAGTCATAGGCCAATGGCCGCAGGTGGCCGCCGCACCCGGCGTGTCCCCCGCGCTGGAGGAGGCGTTGCGGCGCAACAGCCTGAGCCAGCCAGCATCTGCTATGTCTCTTACCTTCGCGGCAGCGCTCCTGGGTGCTCTGCTGGGCGGCCTGATTCTCAACCTCATGCCCTGTGTTTTCCCCGTGCTGGCGATCAAGGTGATGAGCTTCGCGCGCCATGCCGACGATAGGCGCGGCCATCGCGTCAGCGGGCTGGCGTTTTCGGCTGGCGTGGTCGTGTCGTTCGTGTTGCTCGGCGCCCTCCTGGTCGGCCTGCGCGCGGCGGGCCAGCAGCTTGGGTGGGGCTTTCAGCTGCAGACCCCGCTCGTGGTCGCCACGCTGGCGGCGCTATTCACGGTGATCGGACTTAATCTCGCCGGAGTATTCGAGTTCGGCGCCTTCCTGCCGAACAAGCTGGCAACCCTGGAGAGCAGGCATCCAGTGGTCAACTCATTCTTGTCGGGAGTGCTGGCCGTGGCGATCGCATCGCCGTGTACCGCGCCATTCATGGGTGCTTCTCTCGGCCTAGCTGTCACGCTGCCGACGCCGCAGGCCTTGCTCGTGTTCGCCGCCCTCGGCTTCGGCATGGCCTTGCCCTACCTTGCCGCCGGCTGGATTCCCGCCGTGGCCAAGTTACTGCCTAGGCCAGGCCCATGGATGGCGACACTGCGCCAGTTCATGGCCTTTCCGATGTTCGCAACAGTGACCTGGCTGCTGTGGGTACTGGGCCAACAAAGCGGAATCGATGGGGCAGCTTCGCTGTTGGTGCTGCTGGTCGCCATGAGCATGGTGATCTGGTCCCTCACGCTGATCGGGCGTTCGCGGCGCATCGTGGGTGGCATTTCATTCGTCGTGCTCGCGCTGCTGATGTGGCACGCGGGTCAGAACATCACAGCAGTCGATGCCCGGCCGGCCACGGCTGCTGCCAGCGAAGGTTCCTGGCAAGCCTGGGAGCCGGGACGCGTTGAGCAAATCCTGGCAACCGGTCGCCCTGTGTTTGTCGACTTCACCGCGGCCTGGTGCGTCACTTGCCAGTACAACAAGAAGACCACGTTGGCCAACCCAGCGGTGATGGCTGACCTGTCAGCCAAGAACGTCGCGTTGGTGCGGGCCGATTGGACACGGCGCGACCCGGCCATCACCGCCGCCCTTGGCCAGTTGGGCCGGAATGGCGTGCCGCTGTATGTGCTTTATCAAAACGGCAGGCCGCCGGTAGTGCTGTCCGAGATTTTGAGCGTGGATGAGGTGCGCTCAGCCGTCGCGTCGCTCTGACATCCCGCTCGCGAACGCGGCCAATATCGACATGGGCCTTTGGCGGATGCAAGTGGCATGCAGAGTTTTGTGAAGCATGCTTGCCAGCACTCAAAGCAAAGAAGACGAGCCATGGGACTTTTGCGCCGGCGAAAGGTCACCTTCTTCGGGTGTCACGTTCGCAGGTCGCCAACTTCGTCGCCACAGACTATGGCTATTGAGCTCCAAAATGAGCACGTAAGGCGATCTTTAACGAATTGACGTTGATCGAATTCTGATCAACTCCTAAGCAGTGCTGCTCAATTGCGCTGACGCATTCTTCAACAACCATCTGAGCAAACTTGTCCAGATTTAGCTCGCTCCAGGTTTCGCTCTGTCCCGAGCAGTTATCGCTATGTTGCTTGAACTCCGTAGCTTGGGCTGCGAGCGCCTTGACTCGTTGACCCGTAGGCACAGTTGTTTGCATTGATGCCCTTAAGTATTCTTGAATGCCAGAACGAAGACTGGCTCGGAGCAATTCCTCTTTTTGAAGCTCGCCATTGTAGGCATTGCGGTTTGGAGAGGCTGGCAGTGGCGATAAGCGATGTACCGCCGTCGTATGTCAGCAGCACCGTCAGCCGCCGGCAGGCCACTTTCGCTCCAGCATTTCCCTCTTGTTGGCTTTGCCATTCCAAATATCGGCATCCGGCAATGGAAGGACCGTGCGAACGATGGGGCGCCAACCGGGCGCTTGAGCGAGTTCGGCGTTCAGTTTTATGAAATCATGCTGCCCCGGCGGCACATCGTCCTCACCGAAGATCGCATCTGCCGGACACTCCGGAATGCAGACGCCGCAGTCGATACATTCGTCCGGCGCGATGACCAGCATGTTGGGGCCTTCGCGGAAGCAATCTACAGGACACACGTCCACGCAGTCCGTGTATTTGCATCGGATGCAGTTTTCAGTGACCACGTGCGTCATAGGATCAGGATGAACGACTTTGCACCGCCCTCGGTGCGAATCATGGGGTCGGACCGCGCTCAGGTCTCGGCAAGCAATTCTTCGATCAGCTTGTCAAGTTCGTCAAAGTTCGGCTTGCCAACGTACCGCTTGACGATATTGCCGCGCTTGTTCACAACGAAGGTCGTCGGTGTAACCTTCACGTCCCCCCAGGCCTTTGCCGCAGCACCGGTGTTGTCCAGGGCAACAGCGAACGGCAGCTTGCGGGTGCTGGCGAAATTGACGACATAGCTCGGCGGGTCGTAGCTCATGGCGACAGCAAGGGTCTCGTAGCCGCGTGAACGGTACTTCTCATGAGCCCGCACAATCATCGGCATCTCTGCCACGCAGGTGGCGCAGCTCGTGGCCCAGAAGTTGACCAACGTGACCTTCCCGCGAAAGTCATTGGCCGTTCTCAAGGATCCATCGAGAAGAACGAACGTCGCTTCCGGTGCCTTGCTGGAGCTTGTGCTGTAAAGCAGCGCGGTGCCAAGCAGTACCGCAGAGGCGGCCATCGTGGCGATGAATATTTTCATTTTCATTTTTGAACTCAGTCTGCCGGTCTTGGGGGCGACGATGGCACCCCGACCGCTTCGCGGGCTTCTTCAATGAGCCGGCGCAATGGCATAGCCACTGGCATGGGCTCAAAGGCACTGACCGTGGCCCTTCCGACGTTGCCCAATGGGAGCCTGCCCGTCCCATTTCCCAGGGGCACCAGCAGGAGCCGCAACACTTGGCCGGCAGCCTCCGGCCAGTCACGTTCAGCCGCAGCGAGTCGAAGCATCATCAGGTGACTGTGCAGATGCAGGCCCAGGCGCTGCTGTCCCATGATGTGTGCTGCCATCAGCCATGGCCAGCGCTGCTCGGGACTTTGGTCTGTGCTGCGCCCGAACTGGCGGATGAGGTATGCGTACGTTTCGCTGTCGTCAGGAACGATTGCTTGTTGATGCATGCTTCTGCCTCTTTCGTGCGGGGTACGATCACAGATTAGAAACCCTGCAGCGACTCCAATGTCAAGCGCTGCTCAACTCAGGCTCGGCATTTCCATGAAGATGGCGGCTATCGTGGGGGTCACTTTGGGCCCCAATGCCGCGACGACAACAGTCCCAATCAATCCAAAACAGAAAGCTAAGCCGCTTTGGCCCCGGTTGAAGCGCCAGTGCGATTCTTCATCAAATTTCACTCAGGAGTACCCATGCAACTCGACCGGACCGCCATTGCACGCGAACTTGGCGTGAGATCCCATTTCGACGTCAAAGCGGAGGCCGAGCGCCGCATCGACTTTCTTCTCACGTACCTCATCCGGTCCCAGCTGGCTTGCTTCGTCCTCGGCATCAGCGGAGGAGTCGATTCGACGGTGGCGGGCCGCCTATGCCAGCTCGCCGTCGCAAAAGCTCGCTCCCAAGGAGCATCCGCCAGGTTCGTCGCGATGCGCCTGCCCTATGGATTGCAAGCCGACGAGCAGGATGCGCAGCGGGCCTTGGCGTTCATCGAGCCTGACGAGGTCCTTGCCGTGAACATCCAGCCGGCGACCGATGCCATGCTGGCGAGCCTGAAGGCGTCGGGACACGCGTTCGAGCATGCTTCGCAGGAAGATTTCGTCCTCGGCAACATCAAGGCGCGACAACGGATGATCGCGCAGTACGCGGTCGCGGGGGCACGGCGCGGCCTGGTCGTCGGCACCGACCATGCGGCCGAAGCCCTCATGGGTTTCTTCACCAAGTTCGGGGACGGCGCGTGTGACCTGGCGCCACTCTCGGGATTGACGAAAGGGCGCGTTCGCGAGCTCGCGTCGCACCTAGGTGCACCGGCCGAGCTCGTCAGCAAAGTTCCAACCGCCGATCTGGAGACTCTGCGTCCCCAGCTTCCCGACGAGTCGGCGTTCGGCGTCAGCTACGCCGAGATTGACGCATTCCTGGAAGGCCGGCCCGTGTCCGAAAGCACGGTGTCCATCATTGAACGGCTCTACCTCGCCAGCCGCCACAAGCGCGGGCTGCCTGTGCAACCGGAATAGTCGCCTCTGGGATCCAGGACGGCGGTGCCTTTGAGCGCTGCGCATGGCCGAGAACTTCACAGGTTGAGCGCTCCGGTGCCGATGGCCAGCGAAGCTTCGCGCATGGCCTCGTAGAGCGTCGGATGGGCGTGCGATATTCGGCCGATGTCCTCGGCCGAGGCCTTGAACTCGATGGCCATCGTCGCCTCCCCGATCATCTCTGAGGCATGCGTGCTGATGATGTGAACGCCCAGCACGGCATCCGTCTTCTGGTCGGCCAGGACCTTCACGAATCCGGAGGTGTCGCCGTTTCCGAGTGCGCGGCCGTTGGCGGTGAACGGAAATTTGCCCGTCCGGTAAGCAATGCCGGCATCCTTCAATTCCTGCTCGGTGCGACCGACCCAGGCCACCTCGGGACTGGTGTAGATGATCGACGGGATGGCGTCGTAGTTGACGTGCCCCGCCTGCCCCGCGATGCACTCCATCACCATCACACCCTCGTCTTCAGCCTTGTGAGCCAGCATGGGCCCCCGCACGACGTCGCCAATCGCATAAACGCCGTCGACCGACGTGCGGCACTGCGCGTCCACGTCCACGAAGCCGCGTTGGGTTGTCTTCACGCCAAGAGTCTCCAATCCGAGACCTGAGGTCGTTGGGACTCGGCCCACTGCGACCACCAGCTTGTCACAAGCCACGGAATGGGCTGTGCCTTGTGCTTCCACATAGGCGAGGCTCAGCGATCCGTCGCTCGCCCGCTCGAGGCCCGTCACCCGCGCGCCAAAGTGAAAATCCATGCCCTGCGCCATGAGCAACTTGAGCATCTCGCGCGCCACGTCCGCATCGCACATGGGCAACAACTGCGGCAGCGCCTCGACCACAGTGACCTGCGCACCCAGCCTGCGCCAGACCGATCCCAATTCAAGCCCGATCACGCCGGCCCCGATGATCGCCATGCGGCTCGGAACCGAGCGCAGGTCCAGCGCGCCCGCGTTGTCGCAAACGTCCACGTTGTCCACTTCTATGCCGGGCAACTGGCGCGGGAGGGACCCGGTTGCGATCACCAGGTTGCGAGCGGTCACCTCTTCAATCGAGCCGGATCGGGAGATGGACACCCTGAAGCCGCCCTCTGCCCGCCCGAGGATCGTCGCCCGGCCCTTCAGATAGGCAACCTTGTTCTTTCGGAACAGGTATTCGATGCCTTGCGCCATCTTGGTGACGATCGCGTCCTTGCGCGCGATCATTGCCGGCACGTCCATCGTGGCGCCCGCGACGCGCATGCCGTGCGCGTTGGCGTGCTTCTGGATCTTCTCGAATTCTTCGCTCGACGACAGCAGCGCCTTCGAGGGGATGCAGCCGACGTTCAGGCAGGTTCCGCCCGGGCGCGGTTCTCCTTTCGGATCCGCGTAGGGATTGGCCTCCACGCATGCGACCTTCAGGCCGAGCTGGCCGGCCCGGATCGATGCGATGTAGCCGCCGGAGCCGGCGCCGATGACGAGTACGTCGAGAGATTGTTGTTGGGCCATCTGCGGATAACGCCGTTGTGGAAGTTCTTCTGGAGGGGCATTCTAGGCAGCGCCCGCTCCAGCCGACCCAATCTCCCCATTGTCGAGCAGCGAGCGAGTCGCATCGCTTGACCTTGTACCGACTACATGGTTTCTAATCGATGGCCCTATGCCTTCAGCATCCTCCAGATCCTCATGAAACGAAGACTTTTAACCGCATCTCTTTTTGGTCCCTTGGTCGCATGGAAGATGCCTGCGTTTGCGCAGGATCGTCCCGTGGAAGGCCGTAGCTATCTGGTCCTGCAGTCTCGGCAACCCACGCGCGATGCGGGCAAGGTGGAGGTGCTGGAATTCTTCGCCTACAGCTGCGGGCACTGCAACGCCTTCGAACCCATGATCGACGCGTGGCAGAAAAAGCTGCCGCGCGACGTTCTGTTCCGCCGCATCCCGGTGGCCTTTCGGGAGGACCTCGTGATCCACCAGAAGCTGTATTTTGCGATCGAGGCGATGGGCCTCGTAGAGCAGTTGCACCCCAAAGTCTTCGCGGCCATCCATGCGGAACGCAAGAAGCTGGATACGCCCGATCAAATCGGGGCCTTCGTTGCGGCCAATGGCGTGGACCGTGTGCGGTTCCTGCAATTGCTGGACTCCTTCGGCATCGTGGCGAAGGTCAAGCAGGCTACCGCGCTGGCGACCGGCTACGCCATCGAAGGCACGCCGTCGATCGGTGTGAATGGCCGCTGGCTCACATCCGGCTCGCTGGCCGGATCGAATTCCAAGTCTCTCTCCGTGGCTGAGTACCTGCTGGAACTGGCGCGCAAGGGCGGATAGTGAACGACGACGATGACGAATTTGCCGCGATGGACCTCGCGTCCAGCAACGCGCAGGACCGCAGGATCCTGTGGTACGTGCTGCTGATCAACCTGGCACAAAGCGCGCTCGGAATGGGCGTGGGTGTGTGGGCGTCCTCGACCGCGCTGATTGGCGCGGCGCTGGACAACCTGGCGGATGCGTCGGTCTATGCGGTGGGCATCTACGCGGTCGGCCGCAGCGTGCGCGCCAAGGTGGCGGCGGCCCGGTTGTCCGGGTGGCTGCTGATCGGCCTGTCGATCCTGTTGGTCGGCGAGGTGATGCGCAGGTTCATGGGTTCGGAAGCACCGATCGGGCCGGCCATGATGGTGATGGCAGGGGTGAACGCGGCGATCAACGTGTACTGCCTGCGCTTGCTCAAGCGCCACAAGGGCGAAGACGTCAACTTCAAGGCGTCCGCCATCTTCACGAGCAACGACTCGATCGTGAACATGGCGATCCTTGCCAGCGGAATTCTCGTTCTGTGGTTGGGATCGAACGTGCCGGACCTCATCCTGGGCATCGTTTCGGCCCTGTTTGCGGCCAACGGCGGCAGGGAAATCCTCGAGCACGCCCGCAAGGCTTCACGCAAGCCAACTGCTCCCTCCTCTGAACAAAACACGCGCAGCACCGAATGAACAGTACGACCCAGACCTACACCCTCACCCTTAATGAGGGCTTCTTCGCGCGTCGCAACGCCCTCGATTGGCTGTTCGCCGCCTTCGTCGCCGCTGGAGGAGCCTATGCGCTTGCCGTGTATGCGGCCCACATGGACGTTTACGAAAAGGCGATCCTCTTGCTGTCGGCGCCGGCTTTGATCTGGCTGGGCTGGTTCTGGCGGCCGCTGCGCGCACTCATCGCCGGCGTCGCAATCATTTCGGTGCTGGCAGCCGTGGCCTACCAGGGCGACTTGCAGCGCGCCGAGTCGGTCTTCTGGCTCAAGTACTTCTTTTCGAGCCAATCAGCAATCCTGTGGATGAGCCTGCTTTTCTTCATGAGCACGGCTTTCTACTGGGGCGGCATGCTCTCCGCGCGCGCCGTCGGATTCGATCGGCTCGGGACGGGTCTCGCCTGGGCAGCCGTGACCATGGCCCTCATCGGGACGATGGTGCGCTGGTACGAGAGCCACCTGATGGGACCGGACATCGGCCACATCCCGGTGAGCAACCTCTACGAAGTGTTCGTTCTGTTCAGCTGGATGACAGCGGCGTTCTACCTGTATTTTGAGGACCGGTACGAAACCCGCGCGCTCGGCGGTTTTGCGATGCTGATTGTCAGTGCGGCGGTGGGATTCCTGCTGTGGTACACGCTCGTGCGCGAGCAGCACGAGATCCAGCCCTTGGTGCCGGCGCTGCAAAGCTGGTGGATGAAGGTTCATGTGCCGGCCAATTTTGTCGGATACGGCACTTTCGCCCTGGCAGCGATGGTGGCGTTCGCCTACCTGATCAAGCAGCAGGCCGGCGAGACTCGCTGGTACAAGCTCGCCCCTCTCTGGCTGCTGGGCACCGCGCTCTGCCTGGAGCCGCTCGTCTTCCGGCGCGGTGCGGAGACCGGCGGGGCCTTCTGGACGGTCTACTTCGGCGTGTCTTCCCTGATCATCGCCTGCATCCTGCTGGCGCGGCAACGCATCGCCTCGCGGCTTCCCGCCCTCGAGGTGCTCGATGACGTCATGTACAAGGCCATTGCCGTCGGGTTTGCCTTCTTCACGGTGGCCACGGTATTGGGTGCCTTGTGGGCCGCTGAAGCCTGGGGTGGCTACTGGAGCTGGGACCCGAAGGAGACATGGGCGCTGATCGTCTGGCTGAACTATGCGGCGTGGCTGCACATGCGCCTGATCAAGGGGCTGCGCGGCAACGTTTCGGCGTGGTGGGCCCTGGTGGGCCTTGCGGTGACCACCTTCGCATTTCTGGGCGTGAACATGTTCCTGTCCGGGCTCCATAGCTACGGGACGCTGTGATCCTGGGGTGACGCGCCGAGGCCGGAGCTGCGGCGAAACGCGGCTGAACCTGTGCGGTTGCGTCCGAGGCGACTGACCCACGGAGCCCGCTTGACCCTGAAGCGACTATAAGGTGTATCGTGCCCTCATCTAGAAAAGTGGAGAGTCAAGCGATGGATTCCAGCAGCACAAAATCGTGCGGTACCGCCGCATGTGAATCACTGGCCAACGAGCCCCTGGTGGGCGCGGGACGGCCAGCGACCGACACCGTCTTCTACATCGAGAAGATGGATTGCCCGAGCGAAGAGCGCCAGATCCGGCAGCGCGTGGGCCAGATTGCGGGGGTCGAGGCACTCGGGTTCGACCTGCAGCAGCATCGACTGACCGTGACGCACCGGCTCGACGACATGTCACCCGTGACCGCGGCGCTCGTCGAGCTCGGACTGCCCGGGCGGCAAGAAGAAACGCGCACCGAAGCTTTCCACGTTCCGCGCATGGACTGCAAGAACGAAGTCGCGCAGATCCGCGCGCGCCTCGGACAGATCGCCGGCGTCGAGGACTTGCACTTCGACCTCGCGCAGCGTGTCCTAACGGTCGAGCACCGCTTGCCCGATTCGGTTGCGGTCATCGATGCGCTCGCAGCCCTGGGCATGCCCGCGACGCCGCGCCAGGCAGTTGAACTGCCGATCCGATCCACCTTCCATGTGCCGAAGATGGATTGCCGCAATGAGGAGCGGCAGGTGCGCGAGCGCTTGCAAGGCATGGCCGGCATCGAGGAACTGGAATTCGACCTGCCGCAGCGCCGACTGACCGTCGTCCACCGGCTGCCGGACACGGCCGCAGTTGTCCGGGCCCTGACGGAGATTGGCATGCCGCCGGCGGACGCGCAGCTACCGGCGGCAACGCCCGGTGGGACCGCAGCTGCGACTTTGCGCACCGACACGTTCCGCATCGAAAAGATGGACTGCCCCACGGAAGAGGGCCTGATCCGCAAGCGGCTGGGTTCGCTCGACGGGATCGACGGCCTCGATTTCAATTTGATGCAGCGAAAGCTGACCGTGCAGCACACCTTGCCGTCGACCGAGACGATCGTTACTGCACTGAAGGACATCGGCTTGCCGCCGGCGGAGGCAGTAGCATCCGTCCCCGGCGGTGCGCAGCGCAGCGTCTACCGGATCGAGAACATGGACTGCCCGACGGAAGAAGGCCTGATCCGCGACAAGCTGCAGCACATGCCGGGGGTCCAGTCCCTGGACTTCAACCTGATGCAGCGCAAGCTGACGGTGTCGCACACGGTTCTGGCCGCCGACCTGGAGTCCGCCTTGCATTCGATCGGCATGAAGGCCGTGCCGGATGCAGGCGACGCCAACATCGAGGAATCCGCCAGACCCTCCGTGAGCAAGCGGCAGTGGGGCTTGATGGCCGTGGCCGGGGTGAGCGCCGGCGTGGCCGAAGCCGTCGCGTTCAGCACGGGGAATGATTCCGCCTGGCCGGTGATCGGCCTCGCGCTGGTGTCCATCGCCACCGGCGGCTGGCCCACCTACAAGAAGGGCTGGCTCGCGCTCAGGAGCGGCATCCTCAACATCAACGCGCTGATGTCCATTGCGGTGACCGGTGCGATCCTCATCGGCCAGTGGCCCGAAGCGGCGATGGTGATGTTCCTGTTCGCACTGGCCGAGGTGATCGAGGTGCTGTCGCTGGACCGGGCCCGCAATGCGATCCGGGGTCTGCTGGCGATGGCGCCGGAGCAGGCCACCGTGCAGCAACCCGATGGCAGCTGGCTGGAGGTGCCCGCCAAAACAGTGGCCGTGGGGCAGCTCGTTCGCATCCGGCCGGGAGAGCGCATCCCGCTGGACGGCATCCTGGAAAGCGGCCAGTCGGCGGTCAACCAGGCGCCCATCACGGGCGAGAGTATCCCGGTGGCCAAAGCCGCTGGCGATACGGTATTCGCCGGAACGATCAACGAGACCGGCTCCTTCGTCTATCGCGTGACGGCCGAGGCCACGCACTCCACGCTCGCGCGCATCATCAAGGCGGTCGAAGAGGCCCAGGGAAGCCGCGCGCCCACCCAGCGCTTCATCGACCAGTTCTCCAAGGTGTATACCCCCGCGGTCTTTGCGGTGGCCTTGGCCGTCATGCTGGTGCCGCCCCTTTTCCTCGGTGGCGCCTGGATGGACTGGATCTATAAGGCGCTGGTGCTCCTGGTCATCGCCTGTCCCTGCGCCTTGGTCATCTCCACGCCGGTGACGGTGGTGAGCGGCCTGGCCGCGGCGGCGCGGCGAGGAATCCTGATCAAGGGGGGCGCGTACCTGGAACAGGGCCGCCTGCTCAAGTCGCTCGCGCTGGACAAGACGGGAACGATCACGCAGGGCAAGCCGGTCGTCACCGACGTCGTGACCCTCGGGTCCGGTGAGAACCATGCATTGCGCCTAGCGGCCAGCCTGGCCGCGCGCTCCGACCATCCTGTCTCGGGCGCTGTCGCCACCTACTGGCGCGAAAAGCATGGTCAGGCGCTCGGTGAAGCAGACGATTTCGAGTCGCTCACCGGACGGGGGGTCAAGGGCCGCGTAGGCGGGCAGTGGTACTACCTCGGCAGCCACAGGCTGCTGCAGGAACTGGGGATCGGCAGCGCGCCCGCCGAAGCCGCGCTGAAGAAGCTCGAGGGGGAGGGCAAGACCGCCATCGCCATAGCCAGCCAAAACGAGGCTTTGGCGGTCATCGGGGTGGCGGACACCGTCCGCGACTCCAGCCGGGAGGCGATCCGCGAACTGCACGCCCTGGGCGTGCGCACGGTCATGCTGACCGGCGATAACCAGCAGACGGCCAGCGTGATCGCCCGCGACGTGGGCATCGACGACGCGCGCGGCGGACTGCTGCCGCAAGACAAGCTCACGGCCATCGACGCCGAGCTTGCAGCGCATGGCACTGTGGGCATGGTCGGCGATGGCATCAACGACGCGCCGGCGTTGGCCAAGTCCAGCATCGGCTTCGCGATGGGAGCGGCGGGCACCGACACCGCGATCGAGACGGCCGATGTGGCGCTGATGGACGACGACCTGCGCAAAATCCCGCAGTTCATCCGGCTTAGCCGCAAGACGGGAGCCATCCTGAAGCAGAACATCGTGCTGGCGCTGGGCATCAAGGCCGTCTTCCTGGTGCTGGCATTGACGGGCACGGCGACCCTTTGGATGGCAGTGTTCGCGGACATGGGAGCGAGCCTGCTGGTGGTGTTCAACGGCCTGCGGCTGCTGAAAACGCGCGACGCGTGACCCATATGGGCGCTGGCGACATGGGACTACTGCGGCACTGGGTGTACGACTGGGGCGGCCTCAACACCCAACTGATGCTGTGGATCAACCGATCCATGTCGACGGACTGGATCGGCTTGGCTCGTGCTCTGTCCGCGATCGGCAGCTATTGGGGGGCGCCAGTCATGGGCCTGCTTCTGCTGGCCTGGCAGGCCGTGAAGCGTTCCGAACCTGCTGCGCTGGCACCGTTCCGCTTTGGGATCGGCGTCCTGGTCGCCATGCTCCTGGCCTGGACGGCAAAAGTTGGGCTTGCGCTTTCGCGCCCGTCGGACCTCTACGCGAACGATATGGCTTGGGTGCTTGGCGAACCGGACAGCCTTTATGCGTTTCCGAGCGGCCATGCTGTTTACACGGCAGCCGTCGTCGCCTGCCTCTGGCCGCTCGGTTCCTGGCCGTTCCGACTGCTTCTGCTCGCACTCGCGGCAGCCGTCGGCTGGTCCCGCGTGGCACTGGGGGCGCATTTCCCGGCGGATGTTGTTGCCGGCTTCCTGCTTGGCGGCGCTTGCGTTGTAGCGACCTATGGATGGGCCGTGTCGTTGAAGCGCGCCGCTGACGAGTGGCGGGCCACGCGATGACGTTCGCCGCAGCCCTGCGCCTTGCTGGCCGCATCGACTCCGTCAATCGCCAGATGGCGTTCGTGGTGCGCTGGGGCCTGCTGGCCAATGCCGTCCTCATCGCCGGCAATGCGTTCAGCCGCAAGCTGTTGGGCGTCGCATCTTCGAGCATGTACGACGTGCACCCTCCTGGCCCTCGGCCGCCTGTTCCGCAAGCAGCCCGGCGGCTTGCTGGTGGCCACCCTGATCGTGGGCTCGATGCTGTCCGCCATCACTGGGTTCGTGTCGGCCTCGGTCATCGCCATGGGCCTGATCGCGCTGCCGACGATGCTCAAGGCGGGTTATGACCCCAAGCTTGCCACCGGCTCGATCGCGGCCGCCGGCACGCTGGCGCAGATGCTGCCGCCCAGCCTGGTGCTCATCGTGCTGGCCGAGCAGATGGAGGTACCGCTGGTGGAGATATTCCACGCAGCCCTGCTGCCCAGCGCGATGCTGGTCGGGCTGTACCTGGTGTACGTCGTCGCGGCAACCCGATGGCGCCCCGGTCTGGCGCCGCCCTTGATGGAAGCCGCCAGCGCATCCGTGAGCGCATGGAAGGAGGCCGCTGTGGCGGCTGGCGTGCCGTTGGCGCTCATCCTGGCCGTCCTGGCGTCGATCTTTTTCGGCGTCGCCACCCCGACCGAAGGCGGTGCGGTGGGCGTCTGCGCCGCGTTGCTGATCGGGCTGGCAAAGCGCCGCCTGAGCCGCCAGCGGCTGGCCGAAGCGCTCACCAACGCAGGTGTTCTGTGCTCCAGCGTGATTTTCCTGCTGCTGGGTGCCTCCTTCTTCATGCTCGTGTTTCGCGGTTTCAACGGGCAGGCCTGGATCGAACAACTCTTCGGCCACCTGCCGCAGGGACAGCTGCCATTCTTGCTGTTCGTGTGCATCGGCATCTTCCTGCTCGGATTCTTCCTCGACTTCTTCGAGATCGCTTTCATCGTCGTGCCCCTGATCGCGCCGGTGGCCCGCAAGCTCGGCATCGACATGGTCTGGTTCACCGTCATCGTGGCGGTGGTGCTGCAAACCTCTTTCATGCACCCGCCCTTCGGCATCGCGCTGTACAACCTGCGCAGCGTGGCACCCCCGTCGGTTCGCACGTCCGAAATTTACCTCGGCGCCATCCCTTTCCTGGTGCTGCAGATGGCAATGGGGGCATCCTGGTGGCGTTCCCTGGGATTGCCAGCACGCCACCACCGGCGGCCACGCTGACCGACAAACAAGTCGAGGACGCGTTGAAAGCGCCGCCCGAACCGGAGCCCGAAACGCCCACGGACCCCATTCCCACTAAATGAACATGCATCCACATCGACAAGCTCCCTGGTTCTCGCTCGCCTTCGCCGTCTTCGCCGCCGACCAGGCCGCCAAAAGCACCATCGACGCCATCACGCCCCTGGGCTGGTCCCATCCGGTCACGTCCTTTTTCAACCTGGTCCATGTGCTGAACCCGGGCGCTGCCTTCAGTTTCCTTGCCGGCGCCGGCGGGTGGCAGCGCTGGTTCTTTCTGGCCATCGCGGTCGTGGCTTCCGTCTGGTTGATCTGGATGTTGCGGCAACCTCGGCCACGCAGCGAATCGCTGGCCTTCAGTCTGATCCTGGGAGGCGCGCTGGGAAACGCCTTCGATCGTGCCCTGCGCGGCCATGTCATCGACTACCTGGATTTTCACTTCGCCGGCTGGCACTGGCCGGCGTTCAATGTGGCAGACATCGCCATCACCGTGGGCGCGGCTTGCTTGGTGCTGGCGTCCTTTGCCGGGGCGAGGCAACCGCAAACTCGAGAGAAGGCATGAGCAAATCCAGTGCTCGCAAACTTCGCCGGATGTCGAGCGGGCCGCAGGACGCCAAGGTGGAGCGCCGGCGCCTCGCGCTGGTGTTCGGGATCTTCATGCTGCTTGCCGCGCCGACCGTATTTCTTGTGCAGTCCAGGTCCTATCCCACTGCCAGCCCATTCAAGCTGATCGACATCACCGGCGCTGGTTATGCGGGCGACTTCCTTTTGCCCGATCACAATGGCGTGACACGCAGCCTCAAGGACTTCAACGGCGAAGTTGCCGTCGTGTTCTTCGGCTTCACGCAGTGCCCGGACGTCTGCCCGACCACATTGACCGAAGTTGTGCAGGCCAGGAAGCTGATGGGCTCGGACGGGGCCAAGCTGAAGGCAATCTTCGTGACCGTTGACCCGGAGCGCGATACCTTCCCGGTGCTAAAGACCTACATGGCCAATTTCGATCCCGCCTTCGTGGCGTTGCGGCCAGACCCGGGCCAGCTTCAACAGTTGGCAAAAGAATTCAAGCTCCACATCCGCAAGAATCCGGGGCAGTCGCCTACCTCGTACACGATGGACCATACGGCGGCCAGCTTCGTCTATGACCCGCGGGGCCGACTGCGTTTGTATGCGCGGTATGGCGCTGGAGCCGAGGCATTGGCCCACGATGCCAAGTTGCTTTTGAATGGCGCGTGATGCACGCGCCGCTTGATGAATCCATACGCCCACGCGGCCGGCGCTGGCTCCTTGCGGTGGGCCTGTCGGCTGCTGCGGGGCTGGGCGTGTTCGCATACTTCCACTCCAACAGGCCGCCCGGGGGAGCAAGCACGAGCGCTCTGCCGCTCGTCATGCGCGCGCAGCCTGTCCCTCTTCCGAACCTCAGGGTACTGGATGGCACGGGCCGACCGGTCGATCTCGCAAGCTTCAAGGGCAAGATGGTTCTGCTGAATATCTGGGCCACGTGGTGCCCTCCGTGCCGTCAGGAGATGCCTTCGTTGGATCGGCTGCAGGCGCAACTTGGCGGTGGCGACTTTCAGGTCGTCGCGCTCTCGGTGGACGCAGGCGCCAAGGCATTGGATCGGGTCAAATCCTTCTATGCGTCGGAGGGAATCAAGCATCTGGCCGTCTACCTGGACGCGGATGCGGCCGCGATCTTCACGCTCAAGGCCGGCGGCGTGCCCACAACCTTATTGCTGGACCGGCAAGGCCGCGAACTGGGTCGCATGAGCGGAACGGCGGAATGGGACAGCCCGCAGATCGTCAAGGCTCTGCAGGCGCTGCTGGGCGCGCAGGCCAAGTGATGGTCCGAATGGCGCCGCAATGGTAAGCGGCCAACTCAGCGATTGCCGCCCGGGCTGCTGCGGGTCTTTCTGTAGATCGGGCGCATCGGCTGACGGATTCAACTGCGGGAGCTGGAATGACACCGTACAAGTTGACAGAAGACGAACTCCGACAGGAGCAGCGCATGGTACATCGGTGCAGTGGCGCCGCGGCAGTCGTTTGTGCAGTGATGTACGGGCTTGCCTACCTGTTTCTGCCGCGCGTGCTGCACTTCCCGGACGACCTTGATTCCGCATTGACATTCTGGGCCGGTGCCATCCTTTTCATTGTCCTTTGGGTCATGGTCGGCATCGGCTTGGTCTCGCGTGGCAGGCGGCTTTCCGCGCAGGACATTCGCGGATCCGCCTATGGTCCACCAAGCCCGCGAATCGCGGTGTATGCCGCCTTCCTGCAGAACACGCTGGAGCAGGCCACTGTCACCATCCTCTTGCTGTTGGCTGTCCTTCTGCTGCTGAGAGGCGAAGCAATGCCGTTTGTTGGCGCATCCGTGATTCTCTTCGCCGTGGGCCGCGTGGCGTTCCTGCGGGGATACCCGGGCGGCGCGGGTACGCGCGCGTTCGGCATGGCCCTGACTGCCCTTCCGAGCGTGGTGGCCTTCGTCGTGGCGGCAGGCTCGGTGATTGCACGCGTCTTGCGATGAACAAGCCGGGTTTATCGGCGCTGCCACTGGCGACGCCAAACTCTACAGGGACTTCAAGGTTCGGCGCTACACTTCGGGCTTGGAAGGGCCAACCCATGAAGATCGGCGAACTCGCGAAAGCAACTCAGACGCAGGCGGAAACCATCCGCTTCTACGAGCGCGAGGGCCTGTTGAAGGAGCCTCCTCGCAGCGACGGAAACTACCGCCTCTACGGGAGGGAGCACCTGGAGCGGCTCGCCTTCATCCGGCACTGCCGCTCCCTCGACATGACGCTCGATGAGATCCGCGCTCTGCTGCTCTTCCAGGACGCGCCCCGGGAGGACTGTCATGCCGTCAACGAGGTCCTGGACGAGCACATCGAGCACGTGGCACAGCGCATCCGCGACCTGAGGGAATTGCAGAAAGAGCTCAAGTCGCTTCGAGAGCAATGCGATGGAGTGGCGGCCGAGTGCGGCATCCTGGATGGCCTGAAGCAAGTCACCGTCCGAAAGTCCACGGGCCAAGGGGTGCACTCGGTCGGGCACCGGCGGCCCCCGCAGGGACCGCGTAGCCCAAAGCCAGCGCATTGAAGCCGTTCGATCCGGCCGGCCTCGCTTGGGCTGGGCGCGCTTGGATCGCCCCCGGGATAGGCGTGTTCCGTGGAAGCGTCGGCGCACACGACTGGCACCAGCACCTTGCCCACCAGATCACGGTGGGCCTGGAAGGGGCCGTCGAGGTGGAGACCCCGGCCGGTCGCCTGCGAGGTCGGGCACTGGTGATTCCGGCCGGGATGCGCCACAGGCTGAGCGGAGGCGCGGTGCTCTCGATTTACCTGGATGCCCTCGCGCCTGAGGCGACGGCGCTGCGATTGCGGCCTCAACAGGCCGCTCTGGCGCTCGATCCCGACTTGGCGCGGCGGCTGCTGGACTTCTCGAGCGCAGACGATCTGACGACCGTTCAAGTCATCTTCCGGTCGGACCCGCCGCGTGTTGCCGACACGCGGCTCGAAGCGGTCGTGCGGGAACTTCGTGCCTGCAGGGGAGAGACCGACAGGCGCAGCCTGGCGGCGATGGTTCATGTTTCGCCGGAGCGCTTTTCACACTGGTTCGTGGAGCAGACCGGCCTGCCCCTTCGCAGCTACCTGAAGTGGGTGCGCCTGATCGAGTCACTGCGACAGCTCGCGGCGGGAGGCAGTCTCACCGAGGCAGCCCATCTGGGCGGGTTCTCCGACTCAGCCCATCTGAGCCGGACGTTCCGGGCCATGTTGGGGAGCAGCCCGGCAAACCTGCTGAAACAAGTCGCGCTTTCCGGCGCGATCGACTGATTCGTTCAAGCCGCAAGCCCGGCGCGCCTCTATCGTCGGCACATACCAGAACCAAGGTACCGACATGAAGCAGCTCGCACAATCAATCCTCCGCTGGGGTAGCTATCCGCTGGTATTTGGCGGATCGACCCTGGCCATCGTCTACACGGCCTATGCCGGCATGGCGTATTGGCCCATGGTGCCCGCAATCTCGCTTGCCGGCGTGCTGGCCGTTGCGGTCCTGGAGCGATTCCGGCCCTTCCGCGCGGCCTGGCTCGCGGACCACGGCGATACCAACACCGACATCGCCCACACCGTTGTCAACCTCGCGGTCATCCAGCTGACCGCCATGTGGATCGCCAGGCTGGGCGACTTCGTGCCGCCAGAGTGGCGCCTGTTTCCCGTGCAGTGGCCCTTGTGGAGCCAGCTGCTGCTCGTGGCGGCCGTGTTCGACATCGGTCTCTATGCCGTGCACCGCGTCAGTCATGCCGTGCCCTGGCTTTGGCGCCTGCATGCGCCGCACCACAGTGCCGAGCGGCTGTACTGGCTCAACGGCGAGCGGCGGCATCCCTTGCATGCCGCACTAATGGCGGCGCCCGGATTGACCGTCCTGTTCGCGATGGGCACTCCCTCGGAGCTTGTCGCGGCCTGGCTGGCGATTCTGGTCGTTCACCTGACTTTCCAGCACTCCAACCTGGACTACAGGGTGGGACCCATGCGACATGTGATTGGGGTTGCCGAGACGCATCGTTGGCACCACAAGCGGGACTTCGAAGACGCGCAGGTGAACTTCGGCGAGTTCTTCATGATCTGGGACAGGGCGCTGGGGACCTACTTCGACAGCAGGGACCAGTTGGGCGATGCGGCGGTGGGCCTGCGAGAAAAGGACTACCCGCGGGACTACTGGAGCCAGCTGCTGCATCCGCTCAAGCGCGCGGCTGCTGCCAATGTCACCTCACAGAAGTAACGCGATGGAGTGGCGGGTTGGTCCCGGTGCGCTTCTTCGGTCGGCCGTGCCGCCAGGGGTCGTCGGGGCTTGGCATCCAGCCCAAACAGTCGATGCGGGCATCATGCGGACTTTTCTCCGCAACTCCTGCTCCAACATCTCGGTGCGCGGAGTAGGCCGGTCAGTGGGCCCTTTACATCGCCTTTCTGATGTTGAAACGCGGGCAGGGTTTTCCCGCGCCTCAAACCGCTAGGATTTGCACCGAAACCGAAATCACCCCAACTGCCCCTTGATACGGCGGACACGGGCGATCAGTTTGTCTTTCTGGCGGGAGGTGTGGGGCATGGCGGCAAGCAATCAATATAGCTTAGGGGACTATATTATCTTGAACTCACCAAAACCACTACCTGAACTCAAGCGCCTGCGCGTCGAATGCCGTCGAGCAGGCGCTTTTGAGGCAACACGGCATCGTGTGATGCCGCATGGCGTTCCGCCCGGGGCGGCATGTTCCCGGTGCTGGAACCGGCCAGCGCCCGAAGGCATCGCGTACCACAGCGATGCCGTTAACGCCGTCGCCTGAGCACAGCGAAGACGGCGGCGTTCTGATGGGGGCTGATTGCCTTCAACACCGGGCGCGGCCACTGCCGCGCCCGGTTTTTTGACCCCGCCGGCCCCAGGTCGAATGAACTGGGGCCGGTGCTGATCGCGGCTATTCCTTCGTCTCGATGAGCCACCACACGGCACGCGGCAAAGTGCGGCCCGTGATGGGATGAATGTCCGTGAGGTCGGCGTGGGCCGTCCAGCCCGAAGGCGGGCGGTAGCCGCGCACGTCGCCATCGCCATGCCAGCGGCGGCCGCGCACCGTGCCAGTTGCATAGATCGCCGCCAAGCGCGGGCGGGTTGTTGTGGTGCGGATCATGAGCGGTTCTCCTTGAAAGGCAAGCGCCCCGGTCGAAGCCGGGGCGCTTGCCTTCGGCGCAGATCAAGCGGCCAATGCCTCGACGGGTTCATCCGCCACGGTGGCGGTTTCTTTCGCGTCGTCCTGCTGTGCATCCTGTGGGCCTTCCTCGGGTGCATCCTCCTGCGTGTCTTCGGCCTTGAAGATGGCGGGCATCCAGCCCGTGCCATTGGCCAGCCGTTCGGCTTCGCTGGCAATATCGGCCTTCTTCAGCTTCGCCAGCCGGTTGACGGAATCCGGTGCAAACGCGCCCACGGCATCCAGAATCACGGACTTGGAAACATGCTTGAAGTAGCCTTCTGCGCTCGGCTGCCACCATGCGGCCATGTCGAGGCCCACGGCCTGCGCCAGTTTCGCACCGGGCTGGTGCGGCGTGGCACGCGGCGTCACCACGTCCACCGTGGAAGCCACGCACACGGCCAGCAGCTTCACCAGTTCGCCTTGCTCCATCACCAGCAGCGCGGCGAACAGTTCGGCGCTGCCCTCGGGCAGCTTGCCGCCCCATGCCTGCTGCAATTCGCGCAGCGCCACGGCGGCAGGCGATTCCGGCCAGTCCGGGGCCATGCCTTCCAGCCGATCTTGCACCGTGAGGCGCACGCCCAGCGGCAGGTCGTGCCCGTAGTGGCTGCCCTGCAGGACGGTTTGCACCATGCCATGCACCACAGCGGCCAGCGCGGCTTGGGGATGCCGGGCGACTTCGATTTGCAGCGCGGCGGTGCGGTGCGCGCTCAAGCGCTGCGCCAACCGGTCGGACATGGCGGGGGCTTGCGCTTCGTCTGCCGTGTCGCCTTCGTCGTCGCTCTCGGCATCCTCGCCGCTGAACCCTTGGCGCAGCCTTTCCAGCGTGCGCAGTGCCTTGGCCTCGGCCTCGCGCAGCAGCCCGCGATGAATCACGGCTTCGCCGTTGCGGTCAATGGTGACGATGGCCCCGGCTGCGGCCTTCACGCTCGGGGCGTACCCCTGCAAGCCATCTTCCAGCGCCTGCAATTGCTCGCCCAGGACTTCGCCTTCCTCCTGCAAGGCTTCGGCCTTGTCCTCGTCCTCGGCTTCCATCGCGGCATCGAGGGCTTCGGCTACCTCCCGCATCCTGGCTTGCAGCTTCTCGATGCGCAGGGCTTCGCGCTTGCCCGGCGTGCGCCGCTCTCTCGGGGCGCGTTGAAACGCTTGCAGGTCGGCATAGGTGGCGGCGTGTGCAGCATCCACCCATGCCCAGCCTTCGGCCTTCACCTCGGCGGCGATGCCCGCCAGCCTCTCGTGCGCCAGCCGTTCCAGCAAGGCCGCATCGTTGAGGTACACGCCCGCATCGCCTTCCGCGAACAGATCGCGGCGAATCCCGCCGCCTGCGGCTTCGTAGGTGTCCAGCCCGACGAATCGCACCAGCGGATGCCGGTAAGCATCAATCTCGCGCTCGGTGAGGCGTTCGCGCAGCGCGGACGGACTGCGCTGCCACTGCGGCGCATCGTAGAACGCGGCGTCTTGCGAAGCATGATCGTCGGTGACGGCCAGCGCCATGAGCTGGTCGAGCGTGACCGCATCGGCCCGGTAGTCAGCCATCAACCGGGGCGAAACATTAGCGAGCTTCAAGCGGCGCTGCACCACCAGCGGGGTAACGCTGAAATCCGCTGCAATGTCCTCAATGGGCCGTCCTTCGGCCACCAGCGCTGCAAAGGCTTCAAACTGGTCTGCCGGGTGCATGGCTTCACGCTGCACGTTTTCCGTGAGGCTGGCGGTGCGGGCCGTGCCATCGGCCACTCGCAGGCAAGGCACCTCCCAATCCTTTGCGATGCGATGTTTCTTCGCCAGCAGCTTCAATGCGGCGAAGCGACGGCCACCGGCAACCACCTCGTAGTGCTCGCCATCACTGGCGGGAATCGCGATCAGGTTTTGCAGCAGGCCCACGCGCTGGATGGACGCGGCCAGTTCAGGGATGGACATGCGCGGGGTCTTGCGCACGTTGCGACCCGCAGGGCGCAGCACCAGCCGCGACAACGGAACCAGAATCATGTGCTTGCTCGGGTCGGCGGCTTGCAGCACATTGGCGGCGGTGGTGACGGCTTGGGCCTCGGTGTAGTTAACGGCGTTCATGGTGTATCTCCAATCAAATGAAACAGACAAGGAATGGAGGGGAAACCGTCCCCTCCGGCGGGGGAGCGGGTCAGGCTTTGAGAGCGCGCATGCCATCGGCCAGCAGCCACAAGGCGCGGTTCAGGCGAATGTCGGAATCAATGCCCTGCACGGGGCGGGTCTGCTGCCTGCGACCATTGGCGGCGCGGCCATGCAATCCGCCCTTGGTCAGGTTTTCTTGGGTGCGGTTGAACACGCTCCACAAGTCCGGGCGGCGGTCGTCGAAGCGGCGCGGCATCAGGATTTGGCTTTCCGTGATGGGCGCGGGCTTGTCGGGGTCGTCGTACTTGAGGGCCAGCGCGGCGCGGGCGAACACTTCGGATTCGCCATCGTCCAAGGTGATGCCGCGCATCAGGTCGCGGGATTCCTTGACCTGCTCGAAGCCGCTCAATACCTCGTATGCGCCTTCGATGACGTGCCCGGCCACGTTGCCTTTGTGAGGCACGCGCACATCGGCCACCGTGTCACCGCACACCAGCCCATTGCTGCACACGAAACGGAACATTCCGGCCAGCATCTGATAGCTGCTCGTGCCGTCGTGCGAATTCAGAAGCACGATTTCATTGGCTTCCGCGCCGTTGATCTGGCTGGCGTGGCGCAGGCGCAGCATGTGTTTTGTGTGCTCGCGCTTGCCTTCATCGCGCACGCGGGTCTGCGTCACCATGAAGGGCTGAAACCCTTCCTTGCGAAGCTCGGTCAGAACAGCGGCGGTGGGGATGTAGCTGTATCGCTCGGAACGGCTTTCATGCGGCGCGTCCGCGAAGATGGACGGAGCCACCCTGCGAATCTGGTCATCGGACAGCGGGTAGTCGCTGCGCAGCGCCGGGGAGTGGGAAGCGAAACGGGTTGCAAGCATGGTCTTTCTCCTGACAAAGTTGGCTGTTGAAGAAAACCGCACACCGGGTTCCTAGATTCGGAGCCCAGCCTTCCGGCTGTTCGGTGCGGTCGGCACGAAGAACCCGGTTGGCCTCGTTGCCACCGTCTTTCCTGAGTTCATCGCCCGCGACGAAAGGGAGCCCGCGGTCGTGTGCCGTCAAGGAGGCAAGCGCCAGGTTGGTGCGGCCCGCAGCGCAGCGAGGACACGGCCTGGCGCGCCTTGACGGCACACGGCCGCGGGCTACAGTCGCGAGCAAGGTGATGAGTTCAGGAAAGATGGCTGGACAGGCAACGGCCTTCCAACACGCCGACCGCACGGCAAGCGCAAGCGCGCAGGCCCGAAGCTGGAAGCCGGGCCGCAGGCGTCAGCCGAGCAGCGCGAGGGAACGATGGAAGCCCGACAGGGGCGAGACGCCGAAGGTGGCTCGATGCGCAGCACGACAGCGCGGCCGGCCATAGCCCCTTGGCCGGAGACGCCCAGGATGGAGTGCAGCACTGCCAGGACCTGTAGCATCCTTGGTCAGCACAGCATTCGACACCTCACTCCGTACGCCAGCCGCAAACAATACGGCCAGCTCCCACAACTGAGGCACGGATGAATTTCCCGCAACACGGAGGTGGCAATGGCGCAAGGTTCGAGCATCTGGCAGGTTGACACCCATACGGCACCGACGCGTCCCGTGCCCAATGCCGCCACCGTGCCGCTGAAATGGGGGCACGACTCGCGCACCGGCGAGCCGCGCTACATCCACGACGCTGAGATCGTCGAAGAAAGCGCCGAATGCCAATGCCCGGCCTGCAACCTTTCGCTGACGCCGGTGTTGGCGGGGCAACCTCTGCGCCGGAATCCGACGGCGCATTTCCGCCACCCCAAAGGCGCCCAGAAAGATGACTGCACCCTCGTTGCCGCGCGGCTGGCCGCGATTCGACACTTGAAGGAGCAGGGCATCATCGATCTACCCAGACGCAGAATGTCGGCCTCCGCCACTGGCTTCAGCGGCCAGGGCTATGAGGGCTGGGCAGAGACAGGCGAGGAGCGTATTTCCATTGTCAGCGCCGTACTCCATGATCACGCCACGGCGCTGTTGACGCTGCCAGATGGCCGGGAACTCATCGTCGATCTCACCGGGCAACGCGACGCAGGCAGCGATGGCCATGGGCGGGCCATCGTCACGCTATCCCTTTCCGACCCCGCTATTGCGATGATGTCGCCGGATGAGATTCGTGCGCGGCTGCGCCTGCTTCCGGACATCCGCTGGTGCGCGCATTGGAGCGACCAGGCATTGCACGCGACCGCGAGCACGCAGGCCCACCAGGCCGCGCACGACGCCATGGATGCCTGGGGGGATGCGGACGAAGCACTGTTTCATCAGGATCTGCCCCTGGACCTGGATCCATCCGTCGCTCAGCAATGGCGTCGCGAGACCCTCTTGCACAGTGAAGTCAAAGCGATCCTGGAACAGGCGTCGCAGATCACGACGCCCGGCCTCTATGTCGAAGTGACCCGCTACGCACCCGACGAATTCGGCGGCGAATGGGAGGACAACACGCTTCGCGCTCAGTGGGGAACATCATCCGAGACGCTGCCACTGGAAAACACCCAGTTGGAGCAACGCCAGGGCAGCATCGTCCCCGACGTCATCTGCACCTTGCGCGAGCCGCGGCCCTATATCTACGGGTTCACCGAAACCTGGCTTGATGGGGCCTTTGAAGAATTGATAGAAGACACCCACAGCAGCCAACAGTGGCCTCGAACCGTGCTGATCGAGGTCACTGTGACCCACGGCATTGATCAGGAAAAGCTGCGTCGCATCCGGGAACTCAACCTGCCGACGTTGGAAATCGACATCGGCTCGCTCGGCGGCCGGGTGACCCGGGAAGGCTTGCGCCACCTGGTGGTGAACGAAACCGTCGGCAAGCGCTGGGTTCATCACCCGACCTGGCGGCTCTGCCGTCAGATCCTCGAAGCGGAACTGGACCAGCATCCGGTCACGGTCCGCTTTCAAGAGCGTCTGGCCGAACTGCGGCGTCCCCGACTGCTCGCGACGCCAGCATCGGAATGGGGCTTGATCTATCTGGCCGCCGCCACGGAGTTCCACGACACCAATACCCGCATCGACAAAGCCCGGCGTGCACACAGAGGGGAGGGCGCAGCGCCCGTGCTGTTGGGAAAAGACAGCGAACCCTGGCTGCGGCTGATGGAGGCTGCAGAAGCCCTTGCTGCGCACGGCTATCCGGGCGCCGCCGACCCGGAGATGGTGGGTGTGGCTGGCATCGTTTCACGGCTGCTGTCGATCCAGCACAACCGGGGCATCGGCTATGCATTCGATACGGGATACCAAGTGCTTAACGCCATCACGCAAAGCGGCCCCGGCTACCAGCAATGGCACACGCTGTACCCCATGGCCGTCAAGGCCTATGGATTGGAGACCCGGTTCACTCCAAAGCAAGCCGAGCGCTATGCGTCCTGGCGGCAAGGCATTATCGACAAGGTGGATGCCGGCGACGAGACGCACCTGCGGCCTGCGCGCTATGACGCCGTGCTCGGCATCCTTTTTCCCGAGATGGCGCAGCGCCTTGCCAATGGCTACGGCCGTAGCCTGCAGACCCAGTGACTTGTGACCGGCAGAATGCGGTCCAGCACATGACGCCTGCCACGTACATACAAGAACTGCAGGACGATGAAATGATCGGTCGCCGCCGTCACTGCGAGATCGGCTCGGCGTCTCGCCCCTGCTTTACCTCGGCGCACCTTGCTGTATGGCTGTTCAGACAATGGCTCTTCAGCCGCATGACAAGAGCGCCAAGCAAGGTGCGGCGGGGATGTGCTCATAAGCTGATCCCCGGAACTCGGCATGCGCGCATGGCGCGCACGATGAAAAAAACAAAGAGGGCCGAAGCCCTCGATGCCTACATGAGCCCCTTCTCGGCCATGGACAGGACCGAGTCGCCCGCCACGATCAGGTGATCCAGCACGCGTACGTCGACCAGCGCCGCCGCCGATCTCAGCGTCTGCGTCAGATGCTCATCGGCCCGCGATGGCTCCGCCGAACCACTCGGATGGTTGTGCAGCAGCAGCAGAGCGCTTGAATTCCGGCTCAGCGCATCCTTCACCACCTCGCGCGGATACACCGATGTCTGGCTCACGGTGCCCCGGAACATCTCCACGTAGTCGAGCACCCGGTGCTGCGCATCCAGATGAACCACCGCGAAGATCTCATGCGGCAGATTCCCCAGGCGTGCCAGCAGGAAGTCCTTGACCACGGCCGGCGACGTCAGCACCTCGGCTCCACGTACCCGGCCCGCCAGCACCCGCTGCGCGGCCTGCAGCACCTCGTCGGCATCGGCAGGACGGTACTCGCCCGCGACATCACGAACGAGCAGTGAAGAAGCAGCAGAGGAAACGGCAACGAAGGAATCGAGGGAAGAGAACAGATCGTGCGACATGGCGAACTCCAGTGATCGGGCGGGATTGCCCGAGACCGGAACCGGCACGCCGCAGCGCAGCTGTCACAGGTTCGAAGACGGCCGGCAGGACGCCAGCGTGCGCAGCACGCGCAGACCTTGACCGCGAGAACGGAGTGCAAGGATGAAGGGAACAGCAAGCCAGCCTACCCATAGCCCACCTCGTATCGGCAAGCGCAGCGCGCAGCGGCACCGCCGCGAAGGCATCGGCGATGGGAGCCGAAGGGGCGAGGCGCCATCGGCGACTCGACGCGCAGCACGTACGGCGCGGCCCGGCTCGTCGTTTCTGCATCCAGGACAACGGAAACGCCGCAGTGATATGCTGATTGCCGAATCGCTGAGTGGCCGAAAGCCGCTTGGCAGTGGAGGAATCCACAACCATCGCCAACGAAATTGGAGAGCCCATGGCTGAAATCACGCCTGCCTATTCGACACTCCTGCAGTGTCTGTACGACCAAGCACATCCGGTCGTTTCCCACTACGGTCACTATTCGGTCTTTCGCGCCATCGACTCGCGCGACGTGACACAGAAGCCGACGTCCATACCCCGCATCCACGACTTCGCTGTCATCTGGGACGATGACCACGACAGCCGGATCATCCCTGTGATCGAGGAAATGCTGATGGCCGGCCTGCTGCCTGGTGTGCAGTTCGTCGGCGAGCACAAGGGGACCTTGACCATCATCCTGGCCGCTCGAACCTACTGGGAGATCGACCTGGAAGCCTTCAAGACGAAAGTCGCCAGCTTAACGCAGGCAGCGGGAGACTTCTGGGATGTCCGGGTCGGAATGTTCGACCACTCACCGAACAGCCTGCGCACCGGGCATCAGTGCGATTTCCAGGAAATCATCGGTTTGGCGGAGGATGCAACCCACGCCTACCTTCTCACCATCGATGGCATGTGGAAGCTGGGCACCAAGGAATGGCGAGGCGTCAGCACGCCCACGTTGCCACTCCCACCGGGAACATTTTTTTCAACCCCCAATCGCTACGTCGTGGCGTCGAGCCATCGACGGTGACCGACTCTCCCGGGTCAGCACTTGCAGCATTCCCGCGACGACTACTAAACCAACAGCCTGTTCCACATGTTCCGAATCAACCATGCATCGAACCGTATCATCAAGCTGAAAGAGGTGAGCTTCTCGGAGCTTGGTTTCACGGAGCGGCATCATCTTCAGGAGTGGTTGGCAAACCAGCCCGATGCGCTTGGGGAGGAACTGCTGATCATCCAGAAAGAGTTCGACGGCTTCGACGACACACGCGAGCGGCTGGATTTGCTGGCCATCGACAAGAACGGAAGCCTGGTCATCATCGAGAACAAGCTGGACGACTCCGGGAAGGACGTTGTTTGGCAGGCGCTCAAATACGCGTCGTATTGCTCGACGCTGTCGAAATCGCAGATCGCAGAGATCTTCCAGAAGTATCTCGACAAATCCGGCCAGGGGAAGGACGCGAGAAATCTCATTTGCGACTTCCTCGGACAGGAAGAGTTTGCCGAAGTGGTGCTCAATCCTGGAAACGATCAGCGCCTCATCATGGTGGCTGCGCAGTTCCGTAAAGAAGTGACATCTACGGTCCTGTGGCTCCTCAAGCATCGCGTTTTCGTGAAGTGTTTCCGGGCGACACCGTTCAAGGACGGCAACGATCTCTTCCTCACGATGGAGCAGGTCATCCCGCTACCCGAAGCCGAAGAACTCATGATCGGTATCTCGGAGAAAGAGGATGAAGAGCAGTCGTCGGAGCGCGGCCAAGCGACCCGGCATCAACTGCGCACCGACTTCTGGCACGCGGCCCTTGAAGCACTTCGCACGGCAAATGTGGCGCTCTACGCCAATGTGAGCCCGAGCCGGGATCACTGGCTCAATGCCGGCTCAGGCGCGAGCGGCATCTACTACTCGATGATATTCAACCGCGACGAAGCACGCGTGGACTTCGCGCTCGGTACACGGTCGAAGGAAGCAAACAAGGCGCTGTTTGACCACCTCTGCGCGCGCCGTGAGCAACTTGAAGCTGAATTCGGTGGGGCGCTCTCCTGGCGGCGCATGGATGACAAGAAGGTTTCCCTCATTGAGTGCGCCGCCCCTTTCGATGGGCATAACCGAGAGAATTGGCCGAGCATGATCGACTGGCTCGTTGATCACGTGCGAAAAATGGAGAAAGTCTTCGACAAGGAAGTCCCCGCGCTGCGAAATCTGGCGCGGACACAGTTCTCGAAAGAGGCGACCGCGTAGCTCTGACGGCGAGGGCGAACGCACTGCCTTGCCCCAATCTTGAAGACAAGGTCACATGGCTTGCTCTCTTTGTGCTTTTCCGCCTTGACATGTTCCGGGCTCTAGTGCGAGGGGCGATATCCCAGTAACTTTGGTGAGTTCCGCCGATCTTTGGCATGTGTGCTGCTCCTGCCGCCGCTACAGAATAGCCAAAGTGTGAGAATGTGTATATGAGAACGGGCGGCTATTTCCTTGAGCCGACGCCGACCTAAGGAGACAAATGCGCATCCATCATGTGGAGATCAAGAACTTTCGCCTTTTGGCCGGCGTTGAGCTTGCCCTGGAAGACCAGACGACCGTCATCGTTGGGCGAAACAACAGCGGCAAGACATCCCTCTCCGAGGTGATGCGCCGATTGATGGCAGATGGCACAGCTGCCTTTCAGCTCGAGGACTTCTCGAGCGCCTGCTATGACGGTTTCTGTGCAGCCCTTGAAGCAAGAAACAACGGCGCAGAAGACGACGCCGTCCGCGCCTTCATTCCTGCCATCGAGCTTCGACTCAAGTTTCAGTATGACCCGGCGCAGCCGCAGCTTGGTCCCCTGAGCCCCTTCGTGATCGATCTTGACCCCGCCTGCGCAGAAGCACTGGTTGCGGTGCGCTACGAACTGAAAGACGGCCAGCTCGGACGCTTCTTTGAGGATCAACCGACCACGCCGCTAACGGACGAAACACGGATCGCATTCTTTCGTGCCCTGCGTGAGCGAATTCCTGGCGACTTCGGCGTCAAGATTTGGGCTGAAGACCCCAATGACACTGACAACCGGCGTCAGCTCCAACCAGGCGCTCTGCGAGGCTTGGTGAAGACCGGCTTCATCAATGCCCAGCGCGGCTTGGATGACGTGACGTCGCGTGAATCGGATGTGCTTGCCAAGACGGTTGAGAGCCTGTTCGCGACGGCTTCATCGCCGGCAGCGGATGCCGCCGACAAACAGGTCGCCGAAGCGCTGAAGAGCGCTGTCCAGGATATCCAAACGCAGATCGATACGAACTTCAGTGGCCAACTCAAAAGCTTGGTGCCTGCCCTGCAGAGCTTCGGTTACCCCGGACTTGGTGGACAGGAATTGCATACGGAGACCATCCTCGATGTGCGCAAACTGTTGTCCAACTTCACCAAGGTCCGTTACGCAGGGTACAGCGGCATCACCTTGCCTGAGTCCTACAACGGGTTGGGAGCGCGCAACCTGATCTTCATCCTGTTGCAGCTCGCCGGGTTTTACAAAGCATTTCGGGCGGAAGCGACCGAGCCAGGTGTCCACCTGATCTTCATCGAGGAGCCTGAGGCTCACTTGCATCCGCAGATGCAGGAAGTTTTTATCCGCCAGTTGGCCAAGATTGCGCAGCAGTTGGTCGCCAGCACGGTGGACAAGACGCCGTGGCCAGTGCAATTCGTCGTGTCGACCCATTCGTCGCATGTTGCCAATGAGGCGGGCTTCGAGAGCATCCGATACTTCCTTGGAACAAGCGTTCCTGGCGCACCAGCAGGTGTCCGCCAGACCAGGATCAAGGATTTACGGAAGGGCCTGAAAGGAACATCGGAGCCCGAGAAGAAGTTTCTGCACCAGTACATGACGCTGACGCGTTGCGATCTTTTTTTCGCCGACAAGGCTGTGCTGGTAGAAGGGTTGAGCGAACGGCTGTTGCTTCCGGTCATCATCAAGAAACTGGAAACAGCCGAGCCTGACAGTCCGAAGTTGTCCAGCCAATACATGACGGTGATGGAAGTAGGGGGCGCCTACGCGCACCTCTTCTTCGACTTGCTCCAGTTCCTTGAACTCCAAAGTCTGATCGTCACTGACCTGGACGCAGTCGAGAAGGCTGGGGGCAAGGCATGCGCGGTCCATCAGGGAACGTATTCAAGCAATGCGTGCTTGAAATCGTGGTTCTCCCACGACGACCCTTTCACGCTTGCCGGTCTCCTTGCGAAGTCCGATGCGGAGAAGGTGAATTCACGAAACCGCATTACCTACCAATGCGCTGAGACAAAGGGCGGCCCCTGCGGGAGAACTTTCGAGGATGCTTTCATTCTTGCAAATCCGGTGATGTTCGGGCTGAACGGCAAGACGCCGCAGGAGTTGGAGATGCAAGCCCGAGGCAAGGCCGATGATCTGAAGAAGTCCGAATTTGCATTGAAGCATGCGATCGCGGAGACCGGATGGACTGCGCCGACGTACATCCTTGGCGGTGTTCGCTGGCTGGCCGCCGGCGAGGCGCCTGTACCCGACCCAGTACTGGCACTGGCCGTGGAAGCGGCCGCAGCTTCCGCAGATGGAGCGGTCGATGGCTGAGGTCGAGTCCACCGCAGAAGCCGCCAGCCGGCGCGCCCTGGAGGCCATGTATGCATGTCTAGATGCCGGCAAGAGCTTTCGCCTGGAAGCGGGCGCGGGTGCCGGCAAAACCTATTCCTTGATCAAGGCCCTGCAGTTCTTGATGGCGCGCGATGGGCAAACGCTACCCAAGCGAAGTCAGCAGATCGCGTGCATCACGTTCACCAATGTCGCCAAGGATGAGATTGCCGCGCGCACGGATCGAAGTCCGCTGATTTTTTGCGAGACCAATCATGCCTTCTGTTGGTCACTTATCAGCGGCTTCCAGAAGCCGCTCCGAGCCTTGGTCGAATCTCTTCCTGCGTGGAAGGATCGCATAGAGGAAGCCGGTGGCAGCTTAGGGAGTCGCGCCATCGAGTACAGCCTCGGATACCGATCCGTCCGTGATGATCGCGCTTCTTTGCATCATGATGACGTGCTTCCTCTGACGATCTCGTTGATGGAGCATTCGAAGTTCCGTCGCATGATCGCTGACCGCTTTCCGATCATCCTGGTCGACGAATACCAAGATACCGACAACGATTGGGTTGAGGCGATCAAGACCCATTTCCTCGGTCAATCCGAAGCACCATTGTTCGGTTTCTTTGGTGATCACTGGCAGAAAATTTACGGTGGCGGGTGCGGCAAGCTCGAGCATGCGGCCGTGACCGAAATTGGCAAAGAAGCCAACTTCCGGTCGGTCAGGATCGTGGTCGACTGCCTCAACCGCATGCGGCCGGAGCTCAAGCAGTTCGTCAAAGATCCCGAAGCGGTCGGGCAGGTTCGTGTGTTCCATACAAACGCCTGGCAAGGTCAGCGTCAGAAGGGGGCGCATTGGGCAGGTGATCTGCCTTCTGATGTCGGTCATGAAACTCTTGTGCGTGTCAAAGCCACACTGGAGCAAGACGGATGGGATTTGTCCTCTTATAACACGAAGATTCTGATGCTGACGCATCGGCTATTGGCGAGCGAGCAGGGCTATTCGTCCCTTCCCACCACGTTTCGCTACAACGAAGCCTTCACGAAGAAGGAACATGCACACATCGCATTTTTTGTGGATCAACTCGAGCCCGCGTGCGACGCATTCATGGCGCGCAAGTTCGGCGCCATGTTCGAAGCACTCGGCGGTGGAACGCCGTTGATACGCAGCCATGCCGATAAGGCATTGTGGAACACCGCCATGACGCAGCTGATCGCACTGCGGGAAACCGGTACGGTCGGCCAGATCATCGACCACCTGCACGCGCTGAGGCGGCCAAGACTCCCGGAAGCCGTCGAAAAACGTGAGCGCGAGTTGCGTGCTTTCGACACGGCGGCAGGTGAAGAGATACCCCCTGCTCTGGAAGAACTCGAGAAACTCCGAGCGGTTCCCTATGCGGAGATCAAGGCACTTCGTAAATACCTCGATGGCCATTCGCCCTTTGAGACAAAGCATGGAGTTAAAGGCGCCGAGTTTGAGAATGTGCTTGTGGTGGTCGGTCGCGGTTGGAATCAGTACAACTTCGGCGAGATGCTGGAACTTGCTGGCGCGCAGGCTGTGCCTGCGGCAAAGGAAGCCGCGTACGAACGCAATCGAAATTTGTTCTACGTTGCCTGCTCAAGGCCCAAGACTCGGCTCACGCTGCTGTTCACCCAGCAGTTGTCGCCACAGGCGCTCGCCACTCTTGCAGGTTGGTTTGGCGCTGACACGATCAGCTCAGCACCTGCTGCGTGACTGCGTGGGTATCCGCGCTGCCAATGAGCTGGTACTGACCGGTCAAGCCTTCGTAGCTGCCTCCGTCGCTTCTACAAGGCTTTTCAAGAACCTGATGGCCTTCTCCAGTTCGTCCTTGCGGATGAGGTGAGCCGCGGGCACCGCGGCGTTCGGGGCTTTCGAGCGATGCACCGCTTCGCCACGCTTCTTGATTAGTGCGTCGAGTTCCAGGCGAACGCGGGCGCTGTCGTAGTTGTTCCACTGCCAACCTGCCGACACATCGACACCCAGGTAGTCGGAGAACAACTTGCAGGTTTTCTCGGTATTGGGATTGTTGAACTGCTTGAGCGTCATCTGCAGATGACGCAGCACGAATCGATTCTGGAAGCTGTCGTTGCCTTCGCCCAGTCGTTGTTGCACGGCTTCCTGCACCCTGTCTTCCACATAGGTCTCCCATGCAGTGCAAGCCATGATGAGCCCCGCTCGCTTCAATACCTCCGCATTCGGCGGTGGCGGAAGAATGTTGATGGAGTTGAAGTGATCGAGTAGTTCCACAGCATCCCTGATGGAACTGTCGAACGTCTCTCTGGCTGTTGGCATGCAGAACCCTTTCAGATGGCGCTCTCAAAATCGCGGTTACTATTTATAACAACAGTTCCCACGACGCACTTACAGGGAGGAGCAAGTCCAATGCAGAAGACGACTACGGCAGCAGAGCTTTTCCAGCACCTGAATGTGGAGAAGGCTGCGTTCTACCGTTGCATCATGGACGTCTTCGCGGCAGCCAAACGGCAGTACCGGCTCCAATTGCGTCCTGACGAGGTGCTGGCAGAGGCTGATTGGTCCGCCCCTTCTCCACGCATCGAGGAAGTCAACGGCGCTCTGGCTCAGTTGGCCGTCTGGGGCAATCTGGAATCGCAGCCCGACACCGCGCGCGTATCGTCGCTAAGTGACTTCTATCGTGCGCGCTTTCTCTATCGCCTATCCCATGGCGGTGAAGCCGCGGAAGCAGGCTTGTCCGTCTTTTTTCAGACCTTGCGGCGCCGAGCCCAACTGCAGACCGTCGCACTGGAGGACATCGCCAATGGTCTTCAGTCGCTACGGCACCTCATCGACGAATCGGCTTCGGCTGAGGGAGCGGATGTCGCCAAAATGCATGAGATTTTGCGAGACCTGGTTCGCGTGTTTGAGGACTTGGCCGAAAACGCTCAGGCGTTCATGGCGGGCGTGGCGCGCAGCCTGGAGCTCCAGCAGGCCGAAGCCAGTACGGTCATCGCCTACAAGCGGCGCCTGATCGACTACCTGGAGCGCTTCATGAGCGACCTGGTGCGACGCTCGGACGGCATCGCCCAACTCATTGAATACCTTTCATCGCGGATAGACGCAGTCTTTCTTCAGATTGCGGCGCGCGAGGCGCGCGACACGGCGCCTGGCGATGTGCAAGACCGGACAGACGAAGAGATGCGTCGATGGCGCGCATGGCGAGAACGGTGGAAAGGACTTCGAGGCTGGTTCCTGGCGACGGGCGCCGAACCGCCCCAGGCAGAACTGCTGCGCGCACGGGCGCGTGCTGCCATTCCGCAATTGCTGGGCGCGATCGCCGCCATGAACGAACGGCGCAGCGGGCGCAGCGATCGCTCGGCGGATTTCCGAACATTGGCTCAATGGTTTGCCGCCTGCGACACCGAGGGACAGGCACACCGCCTGGCACGTGCTGCCTTCGCGCTCCAACCGGCACGTCACTTCTCGCTTAACCCGCAGGCGGAAGAGGATCTGCCACCCAACACCTCCTGGGCGGATGCGCCACCGCTGCAGATCAGCCCGCGCCTGCGGGAGTATGGGGAAGCGGCACCGCGAGGTGCGCTGTCACGTGTGCGCGATCGCAGCGCCGAACGCGCGCTGATGGCGCAGCAGCTCGCCGAGGAATCACGCCAGGTCGATGCCGCGCGCCAACGGCTGGCCAGCGGTCGCGCCACTCGACTGTCAGAGCTGGGCGATCTGGACACGCACGCGTTCGGCCTGTTCCTGAGCTTGCTCGGCGAAGCCTTGGCAGAACAGTCAAGCCCGGAGCAGACCGTGGAGCGTCAAACCGGGGATGGATTGCTGCAGATCCGCATGGAACCGTTGGATGGCGATAGCCAAGCCCGAATCTGCACGCCGGCGGGCATCTTCTCGGGCAGAGACCACCTGCTCACAATCGCCTTCACGCAGGCGCCAATATGAGTACACGCCCGCCACCCCGCCAAGACAGCCAACGTCTGGGAGAACTCCAGAAGGCGCAGCAGCAAGACGAGTTCGGCCGCGGCGTCCGCGCCCTTCTGATGCGCCCACTGATGGCGCCTGGCAACGAGGATTTCCCCGCCGTCAGGCGCCAAGCCGAACGACTGCGCGACTGGTTTGCGCGGGAAGCCGGCTGGCCCCTGCATGTCGAGCGCGAAGGTGCCCGACTGTTCAAACGGCCGGCGAACCTGACCGACGACACACGAGGTCTGCCGGCCTACGACAAACGCCGTTATGTCCTGCTCTGCCTGGCCTGCGCTGTGCTCGAACGGGCCGATCCGCAGATCACGCTTCAGTTGCTGGGCGAGCGCGTGGTGCTGTGGGCAGCGGAGACCACCTTGACTTCACGCGGGTTCGAGTTCGCGTTGCGCAGTTCTGCGGATCGCCGGGATCTCGTCGCTGTCTGCAGGACTCTGCTTGAACACGGTGTGCTGCAACGCGTGGCGGGGGACGAGGAAAGCTTCATTCACGACCACCGCGCTGCCCAGCACGATGCGCTCTACGACGTGCAACGCCGCATGTTGGCCGGCATGCTCGCGGCCGTGCGTGGACCGTCCACGTGGCGGCTGGAAGACGTGCCGGTCGATTTCGAGGACAGACTGCGATCATTGGCGGTCGAGCATGCGGCCGATAGCGAACAAGGACGCCGGGATGCACTGCGCCACCACCTTGCACGCCGACTGCTGGATGACCCAGTGATCTACACCGCCTCCCTGGACGCGGACACGCAAGCCTATTTCATCAACCAGCGTGGTGCCATGGCAGGACGGCTTTGCGACGCGGCCGGCCTGGTTGCAGAGCAACGCGCTGAAGGGCTGGCACTGACCGACGAATCCGGGCAGTTGACCGACATCTCCATGCCTGCGGAAGGTACCGAGGCCCATGCTACGTTGCTGGTCGCGGAACATCTCGCTCAGCGATTGCGGGATGCGCAAGCCTCTCCGGTCACTACGGACGAGGCCATCGCAGCGTTCTTGCGGGGCGCGGTGGACCAGTATGGACGCTACTGGCGCAAGTCAGCACGCGAGCCCGGCGCCGAGAAGGAACTGGCCAGCATCGCGCTAGACAGGCTGAACAAACTCCAACTCATCGCGCATCAGAATGGCCAGATCCGCCCACTCGCGGCCATCGCTCGATTCGCCATCGGTGAAACCCAGATCCACCTGCCTGCCACGCAGTCCGTGCGCAAGGGCTCAGCAGATACGCTCTTCGACGCATGACAGACGCACTCTTTGATTCGCCCTCATCGCTGCGTCCAGCGCTGCCGGAGCCGCTGCGTGAGCGCTGGCAGCCTCTCCGGCTGGGCCTGGTTGAGCTGTTTCACTACGACAGTGAAGAGTTCTGGTTCAGGGACGGCCATTTGCTCCTGCGCGGAAACAACGGCACAGGTAAGTCCAAGGTGCTTTCGCTGACCTTGCCGTTTCTCTTCGATGCGAATCTTCGACCCTCGCGGATCGAGCCAGATGGCGACAACGGCAAGAAGATGGCTTGGAACCTGCTGATGAGCGGCTATCAACGCCGCATCGGCTACACCTGGATCGAATTCGGTCGCCGAATGGCGGACGGCACGCACCGCTACCTCACGCTGGGAGCAGGCCTGTCCGCAGCCACGGGCAAGACGCAGGTGGAGAGCTGGTTCTTCATCCTCGAAGGGGCTGCGGCAGGCGAAGACCCCCGCATCGGCCAAGACATCTGGCTGACCAGCGAACAGCGAGTGGTTCTCACCCGAGAACGTCTGCGCGATACGGTTGAAGCACAGGGGCGGGGCAAGATCTTCGAGAATGCCCATAGCTATCGCCGAGCTGTCGACGAGCGCTTGTTCCAACTGGGTACCAAGCGCTATGAAGCGCTGATGGATACCTTGATTCAGTTGCGCCAGCCCCAGTTGTCGAAGAAGCCCGACGAAGCGGGCCTGTCCCATGCGCTCACCGAGGCGCTCCCGCCGTTGCCGACGGAGCTGCTCGGCGACGTTGCCGAAGCGCTGAACCAGTTGGAAGAAGATCGCATCCAGCTGGACGAAACACGCCAACTGGAACGCGCAGTTCAGCATTTCGAGCAGCGGTACCGGACATACGCGGGCACGCTGACGCGCCGACAAGCGAGAGAGCTGCGACAGGCTCAGACCGGTTTTGACAACGCCAGTGAGGACCGCAACAAGGCGAGTGCGGCACTGGTGACCGCTCAGGCCGACGAGGCCCAAGCCATCACCGACCACGAGCATGCGAAGCGGCGTCTGATTACTACCCGGGAACGACTGGAAACGCTCCAAAGCGATCCTGCCAATCAGGACGCCAACCGCCTGAGCCAGGCCGAGAAGGATGCGTCGGAGCGGCAAGAGGAAGCGAAGACAGCCCTCCGGCAACGTGACAGTGCGCGGCAAGCCCTGAGTCGTGAAGAAGAACGCAGTCGTCGCTCGAACCAGCGCTTTGAGGCGGCGAAGAGCGATCTGCTGGCCGCGCGCGCCCGGTGCGCTTCGGAAGCTACGCTGGCCGGCACTGACGCTGCGCTCGTGGACAACCCGCTCGCTGCGCTGGCGCTGGAGGATCTGGCACAGTTTTCGATCGCGCAGATCGCAGTTGCGGCAGCTCTGCTGCGGGACGCTGCGAGCAAACGGCGCGAGAGCATCCGCCATCTCGAACAACGTCACGTCGCCGCAGCGAACAAGCAAACGGCGCTACAGACAGCGCAATCCACGCAACGCGACCGGCAGGCAGAACTGGAAGAACTGGCTGAATCTCGTGCCATTGCCGATCAGGAAGCAGAGAGTGCAGGCAACGAATTGGCAAACGCATGGTCCGCCCATTGCGCCCGCCTCGTGCAGCTTCGCTTCGACGTCGTGGAGCCACTGGAACAGCTCTCCACATGGGTTGCCTTGCCCGATGGTCTCAACCCGATCTATGCGGTTTTGACGGAGGCCTATCGGCAGGCCGCCCTGCGGCACGCGGGTAAGCAGCTCACATTGGAAAACCGAGGGGGCGATCTGAAGCGGGAACGCGCCGAGCTCGCCGGGGAGAGAGATCGGCTGGCGGCCGGCCACGATGCGGCGCCGCCGCCGCCGGCCACGCGCATGCCGGGTGTCCGGGATGAGCGAGCTGGCGCGCCACTCTGGCAACTGGTCGACTTTCTGCCCCATGTGGAAACGGGAGAACGCGCCGGTCTGGAAGCGGCGCTCGAAGCCTCAGGTCTGCTCGATGCATGGCTCTCGCCCGATGGAGTCTTGACGCACGCTGACGGCACGCCGCTGCTGGACAACGTATGGGTACAACGGTCTTTTGTGACTACCGACAGCCTGGCCAAAGTGCTTCAGGCGGTCGTGCCCGACGACGGCAGTGTTACATCCGATCTCGTGGCTGACATCCTCGCGACGGTCGCATGCGGCTCGAACGATTCCGGCGAGGCTGAATCGTGGATTGGAACCGACGGCCGGTACCGCCTCGGCGCATTGGCGGGAGCTTGGAGAAAACCCGAGGCCGTCTACATCGGCCACACCGCCCGGGCGCGCGCGCGGCAGCGCCGCCTTGAAGAGATCGCCACACGGCTCCTGGCAATCGACGAGGAAGATGCACGGCTGGTGCAAGAGATCGAAGACTTGGCGGCGGCCCGCCGCAGCGCGGAACGCGAATGGAACGAAGCGCCTTCGGATAGCCCGCTTCACAAGGCAATCCAGGCGGCCGCCAGCGCAGCACGCGACGTCCTGCTGGCCGGCAAACGCCTTGATGCCGCCGATAGCCAATGCAGAACCGCAGAGTCAGAACTACAGGCAGCACGCGACGCCGTGGAACGCGACGCCGCTGACCTTCAATTGCCGAGTGCACTCGACGACTTGTCGCCCGTGTCGGATGCACTGGACCGGTTCGCCGATGCCCATCAGCAAGTGACGCAGGCCGCGCGTGAATGGTGCAGCGCCGGACCTGATCATCTCCAACAGCAGGAGCGGGAGGAAGAAGCGCGCGGCGCTGTGATGGAACGGGAAGAAGAGCTGGCCAGTGCCGACGAGCGGGCTGAGAAGGCCAAGACGCGCTACGACGTCCTCCAAAGCTCCGTCGGCACGAAAGTCGAATCCCTCCGCCTGCAGCTCACTGCTGCGGCGAACGAAGTGAGAGGCGCTGACAGCGTTGAAGGCATCAGTCAGACCAAGCTCACGAAAGCCAGCGAAACACGCGCCGTCGCCGGCACACAGGCGAAGAGCGCAGAAAGGCTGTTGGACGAGCGCACCGTCGTTCGCGCCCAAGCCATTCAGCGGCTCCAGCACTTCGCTGACAGCAGTCTGCTGGCTTCCGCGCTACCGGATTTTCCGATCCCAGATCAAGCAGCTCCCTGGACCATCGACCCCGCACTGAATCTGGCTAGACGGGCAGAGCAGGCACTTGCCCAGGTACCGGACGATGACACCGCCTGGGGACGTATCCAGCGTCAAGTGGCTGAAGACCTGACCGAGCTGCAGCGTGCGCTGAGCGCATTGGGCCACCAGGCCACCTCCGAGCCCAACGACTGGGGCTTCTCGGTACACGTCATGTATCAGAACCGGCCTGAGCGTCCCGACACCCTGGCCGCCCGACTGGCCGATGACATCGCCCAGCGCACCGAGTTGCTTTCCGCCAAGGAGCGGGAAGTTCTGGAGAACCACTTGCAAGCCGAGATCGCGGCCGAAATCCAGCGCCTCATGCGAGCTGCAGACAAGCAGGTCAACGCCATCAATGAAGAGCTGCACAAGCGCCCGACTTCCACGGGCGTGCGCTATCGGCTGCAATGGCAACCGCTGACCGCCGAAGAAGGGGCTCCAGCTGGATTGGGTGTTGCGCGCGAGCGTTTGCTCAACAGCAGTTCGGATATGTGGTCAACGGAGGACCGGCGGGTCGTGGGCGTCATGCTTCAGGAACAGATCGCCATGGAGCGAGCTCGGTCGGATGCCGATACTGCCGGCCCCGGAGGAAGCCTGATCGACCAGTTGGCCCGTGCGCTGGACTACCGCCGTTGGCATCGCTTCCGTGTAGAGCGTCAACACCAACAGGGTGATCCGTGGCGCAAACTCTCCGGACCTGCCTCCAGTGGCGAACGGGCTCTGGGCCTGACGGTCCCCCTTTTCGCGGCGATTTCCAGCTTCTACGGACGGGGTGGCAGTCCGCATGCGCCCCGCTTGATGTTGCTCGACGAAGCCTTCGCGGGCATCGATGACGCAGCGCGTGCTCACTGCATGGGGCTGATCCACGAGTTCGATCTCGATTTCGTCATCACCAGCGAGCGCGAATGGGCATGCTATGCGGAGCTGCCCGGCGTTTCCATCTGTCAATTGCAGCGGCGCGAAGGGATGGATGCGGTGTTCGTGTCCCGCTGGCTCTGGGACGGTCGAGCGAAACGACGCGAAGAAGATCCAGACCGGCGCTTTCCCACACCCTTGCAGCCATGACGATGACCTCTGACATCGATCCAAAGTTGGAGCGCCGGCTCGGTGGCTCCGAGCTCAGTGCCTTGCGCCGTCGCTTGAGGCGGCACTTCGAGCGCCATGGTGACAATCCTGAGAAAAGGGTTCTTCAGCTCACGGGCCTCAGCCCCACTGAGCATGAAGCCCTGGCGTTGATCGTCGGTCTCCCGTCTCGCTTCACCCCATCCGTTCGCATCGATATCGCTCAGTTCGATGCCGCTTTGCGCAATGCGGAGATTTCAGGGTCGCTGCGCGAGGCGCTGGAGCGCATCGACGGACCTCTGACCCATCGGACCGCCGCCAAAGAAGAACTGCGCGCGCGGTGGGCCGTGGCCCTCAACACCCCGACGTCGCATTCGGCACTCAGCGCCTGGCTGCAGACAACCTCCGCGCCCAGCCTGATCAAACGCATGGCCCGACAAGATCCCGACACGGCGATCAAACTGCTGAAGCAGGTCGATGCGATTCTGCAGCATCTGCCGGCTGCGGGTTTGACACGCGCTCAGCTGGCAGCCGACGTGCTCGGCAACGCGCATGCTCTCGACAGCGGTCAGCCGACGGCCACCTTGGTATTGGCCGTCTTGCGGCACGGCGCCAACGATGCAGCGCAGGAACAGGACCTATCGGAAGGCGCCACGGAAGCGGAGAACATCAACCGTCCGACAGAGCGGACGCGGGACACTTGGGCGCAGGCGGGCATCCTGGTCAATGAATTGGCCCGCCCTGTCCTGTTCCTGAACCTACCGGTCGATCACGGGTCCTTTCCACCTGCAGCACTGGGTGAGCCAGGCTACCTGTCGCTGCGCCAGTTGCTTCGAACGCCAATCACCTTGTCGGTTGCTGGCCAGATCGTCTACATCTGCGAGAACCCCAACATCGTGTCGATCGCGGCCGACCGCTTGGGCAGCGCCTGCGCGCCATTGGTCTGCACGGACGGCATGCCTGCAGCCGCCCAGAGGGTGTTGCTGACGCAACTCGCCGACGCTGGCGCCAAGCTGCTGTACCACGGCGACTTCGACTGGGCAGGCATCCATATCGCCAACAACGTCATGCGATTGTGCGCAGCTACGCCGTGGCGGTTTCAGTCCGACGACTACAGCCAAGCCTTCGGGTCATGCCCACAGAAAGAGCGGGATCTCCCGGACATCATCGTGATGGCTTCTTGGGATGCAGGCCTGGGCGCCATCATGCAATTGCACGGAATGGCCATCCCGGAAGAAGCTGTTGCATCCCTTCTGATTGACGATCTAAGGTCTTCGGAGAGGCCATTGGCCTGAGAGCCATGCAGCACGGCGGATCATGAAAGCATGCACAGTGGGCGCGTGACCAGTGACCCCACTACTCTTCTTCCGTCCACGCCGGCCACACTTCCGCGGAACGCGGTAGATGAAGCAGGCTTAACACGACGCCGTACTGCTCCGCATAAATTTTCATTTCGCGCAGCGGCGTGTCGGCGCTGGCATGCGGAAACCATATCGATGCAGAGATTTGAGTGCCCGCCCGGTCGAGCTTGATGTCCGCGTTGGCGGCTAGCGCGCCATCCGGCACAGGAATCACGTTGTTGCGTGTCCGGAAGAAGGCGCCTGCCTTGGCCGCCGGCTCGCTCGACCACGCCCAATTGATGAAGCCATCGTTGGACATCACGAGCACAGCCTTCTCATCGGTGTACTGCAACCACTTCAGGATCGCAGCTGTCAGCGACACACCATAGCGATCGGCGCAATGCCCGAGCAAGTCCAGATCGACGGCGGCGGTGACCTGCTTGCGGTAGTCATCGAGGGGCATCAGCAGGTACGAAGCGAACAGGTCGGCCTGGCCTTCAATGTCCTTGTCGTCCTTCGACCAGTTCAGCATGTCGGCGTCGCTGCATTGGAACGACTCCCTGAGTTGCCGGTGCAGGATGTAGTGCCCAAGCTCATGGGCCTGCGTGAAGCGCACGCGTCCAGGTGAAGATACCGCTTCGTTGTAGAGCAGCAGCCATTCCTTTCGCCCATCGCCAGGGAACAGCGCACCGTCAAAGCCCTTGATGTTCGCTGCCTGCACTTGGGTAATGGGATCTGACCATCCGAAGATGCGGGCCGCCTCCATCGCGAGCGACGGCACATCCACCGGAAAACGATCCACGCCGTGCGCGGCGCTGAACACCTCGGCCAGTTTCGCCAGCCGGTTGGCTGCGCGTTGCGGTGTCCAGACCTCCGTCATTACGAGTTCTTCTTGAAGGTGCTCAGTATTTTGCGAAGCTGCTCTTTCGCATCGGGCTCGAGCTTCTGATAGCCGCGGAAAAAAGCCTCGTCTAGATGACGCTCTTCTGGGGCGCGCACATCCTCTTCTAGAAAGTAAGCAGCCGCAACACCCAGTGCGTCGGCCAATGCCGTGAGCTTTTCTGCCGAAGGTCGCTGGGATTCGCGGTTTTCAAGCTCCCAGAGGTAACTCTTACTGAGCCCTGCAAGCTCAGCCAGCTTTTCGAGCGTCAGCCCGCGCTGCTTACGCAGCTCATGCAGCTTCTCGCCGAGACGTGTCGCCATGGTCCGTCTCCTATCCAACAGTGATAGGTTGAAGAATACCACGGTACCGAACTTTTTCTTTGACATCCGAGAAAACACGTGTAACATTCGCTGATGTTCACGATTCCGAACTTTTTATCATGACTCGCTGATACGAGCCGCAACGCCAAAGAAGGAGCCCTTCAGATGTCCCGAACCCATATCGACCATCGCGACCTTGTGCGGTTCGCTGAAGATAAGGTCAACCTGCCCAAAGACAAGGCAGATGAATACCGCGCACAGGCGCGGCGGCTGCGCGAGAAGCTGGAGGGCTACATCTCGGAGCATCCCGACTTTTCGCTGAAACGGATCCAACTGTCGGGCAGCCTGGCAAAGGGCACGGCGCTGCGCTCGCTCAACGACATCGACATGGCCGTCTACATCAGCGGCTCGGATGCTCCTCACGACACGCGGGCACTGCTGGACTACCTGGCCGAACGGCTGCGCAAGGCCTACCCAAACTTCAGCCCGGACCAGGTCAAGCCGCAGACCTACTCGGTCACCGTCTCCTTCCGCGGCACCGGCCTGGATGTCGACGTGGTGCCAGTCCTGTACGCGGGCCTGCCCGACTGGCGCGGCGACCTGATCAGCCAAGACGACGGGTCCTTCCTGGAAACCAGCATCCCGCTGCATCTTGAGTTCGCCAAAAAACGCAAGCAGGCGCAGCCGAACCACTTTGCGCAGGTTGTCCGTTTGGTGAAATTCTGGGCACGGCGCATGAAGCAGGAGCGGGATGGTTTCCGGTTCAAGTCCTTCATGATCGAGATGATCCTGGCCAAGCTGTGCGACGACGGCGTGGATTTGGCCGACTACCCCGAAGCGTTGCAGTCGTTCTTCACCTACGTGGCGAAATCCAACCTTCGCGAGCGCATCGTCTTCGAGGACCACTACAAGGCGTCCAGCGTCGCCAAGCTCGATGACCCGGTCCAGATCATCGACCCGATCAATGCAAGCAACAACGTGGCGCGTCTGTACACGGCCGAGAACGCCGATGCGATAGTCGATGCCGCTCTTGACGCGGGCGATGCCATCGACGCGGCCCTGACTGCACCGACCAAAGAGCTGACGCTGCACTACTGGCAGAAAGTCTTCGGTCCTTCTTTCCAAGGTTGAACATCATGAGCTACAGCTTCACCGCGACCGAAACCAAGACTTTCACACTGACACATGCGAGGCATCTCGCTGCGAAGGTGACCGCAGACCTCAAGCGCTTGCAACGTCTGTACGGGCACATCACCGACGAACGCATCGCAGAGTTCGAAGGCGAGGCCACAGAGTTGTTGCGCCAGGGCTACCTGGGAACCGTCACCTACGGATTCCAGCGCAACGACAAGTGGATCGAACCGACCTTGCGGTACACCGCAAGCGAGCTGGCGCATGGCAGCACGGACGACGACCCTGGAAGAGTGCCCCCCGGGAAAGACATCAGCGGCGCGCAGTTCCACAGCTACTTGACATACAGCGCGGCTTGGGACGCCTTAACAGCAGACCAACGTACGGCGGTCAAGGGACAGTTGCCGTTGCAGCGCGTGAGTGGGTCGGACTCTGCTGTCAACAATGGCTACTTCGCCGACGACAAGACCTATGCATCCGGCGGCCGCTCGCTTGGCCGCGCCAGTGTGAGGAGCTATTGATATGAGCCAGCAACCCAATCTGCAGGGCCTTTTCGAGCGCCCCACGACGCTACCCGACCCCGATGCCCAGGAACGCCTCGCTCGCCTGGTGGGCATGGACGACAAGATCAAGCGCCTGGCCAACGTGCTGGGAGTCTTGATCAACCCGGCTGGGCTTCGGAAGTGGCAAGACAAGCACCATGCCGACGCCGACGGCCTGCTCGACGCCGTCATTCGCCGCCCGCCACTGGTGGTGCTCTCCGGCGATGTCGGCTCGGGAAAGACGGAACTCGCGGAGACCATCGGTGACAAGGTCGCGCGCCAGGAGAACATCGACATCACGTTGTTGCCATTGAGCCTTTCTTCGCGCGGGCAGGGTCGCGTTGGCGAGATGACCCAGCTCGTCTCTACGGCGTTTGAACACGCGTTCACTGAAGCCAGCAAATTCAAGTCGACCAAAGGTGCTGCACGTGGTGGCGTGATCCTACTGGTCGACGAGGCCGACGCTTTGGCGCAGTCACGTGAATCCGACCAGATGCACCATGAAGACCGGGCGGGCGTCAACGCCTTCATCCGCGGCATCGATCGATTCGCTAACGGGGGACTTCCCGCCGTGGTGCTGATGTGTACCAATCGACTGAATGCCCTGGACCCGGCCGTGCGTCGGCGCGCGGCGGACATCCTTGTCTTCGAGCGGCCCGATGCCGAGCAACGGCATGAAGTCCTCTCCCGCCGCCTGGGAAGCGCAGGGTTTGGAAAGGCCGATCTGCAGGCGCTCGTGGCGGCGACGGGCGAGCAGCCCAAGCGCGCCTACGGATTTACGTACTCGGATATCACGCAGCGGCTGCTGCCTGCCATCGTGCTGGACGCTTACCCGGATGGTCCGATCAAGCCATCGCGCGCCATCGAACTGGCACGCTCGATTCTGCCAACGCCACCGTTTCGCGACACGTGAACTCAATGCTCACGATGCGCGTCAACCATCTATCCTGACAAGGAATCGCCATGACCCAAGCCGTTGCAGTCCGGAGGGACGGAGATGCCTTTCAGGCCAGAATCTTCTGGCGCAAGGCTGCGTGCCTGCTGGATCCGAAGAGCCCGGTGACGCAGGTTGGATTCGAGTCGGGGCCGAAAGGCTTCGATGATGTCTGGGTTTCCTATGCACCCGACCGCGCACCGAATGATCACGAAGGCCGGCCGATTCTGCGAGAGCACATCCAGTGCAAATGGCACGTTTCCGTGAACGACTTCGGCCACGCTGATCTGATCGAGCCAGAGTGGATTAACGCCAACAGGTTCTCGCTGCTGCAGCGCGCCCGCGCGGCACAGGTGGCCCACGCGCGCGACGGCATCGGCGCGCGGTTCAAGCTCCTCACCAACTGGCGCATCGGGCAGACCGATCCGCTGCGTGGCTATATCAATCAGAAGTCGAAGACGTTGCGCTTGAAAGATCTGTTCGACGGGACCACCGATCGCTCCATGGCCGGCAAGGTCAGGAAGCTTTGGCGCGAGCATCTGGACATCGACGACCAGGAACTCATGCTACTGGCACGGACGCTGTCCTTGGATACGGACTCCACCTCGCTCGACGATCATCGGGACAACCTGGATCTGCTGTTCGAGAACCGCGGTCTGCGACGCGTGCCTGTCAACGAAAGTAGCTTCGTGTACGACGACGTTGCGTTTCAGTGGCTGGCGCAAGGGCGGTTGGACTTCAATCGGCAAACGTTCCGGGAAGCTTGCAAGCGTGAAGGTCTGCTGGATGGTGACGGTCGCGCGCATGTGGTGTTCGGGGTGAAGTCGTTCGAGCACCCCTTCGACCGATTGGAGGACCGCTGCACAGTTGTGCTCGATCTGATCCCGCACTTCGACGAACGCGCTGTCCGCGACCAGGCCGACTGGGCAACCACGCTCTGTCCCAAGCTCAAGAGCTTTCTGCAGACTGCGGCCACAGACAATCAGCAGCTTCGACTGATTCTCGACGCGCACATCACGCTGGCCTTCGCCGCAGGATCGGTGCTGAACATCAAGTCCGGCCGCAACGTCGAGATCGAGCAAAGAACGGTTCATCGGAATGTCTGGCACTCAAACGACATGCCGCGCGATCCGTCCTGGCCGGGGTGGGCATTCGATCTGGAAACGGTGAACGAATCCGACGGTGACATGGCTGTAGCGGTCTGTCTCACCCACGATGTGGTCCCCGCCGTGAAGGCACACATCGCCGCTTTGCTGCCACAGGCAAGTTCGCTGCTGATTGCGCGTCCAACTTGCGGCGCTGGCGCGCGGTCCGTCGTTTGCGGACAGCACGCGTTCGACCTGGCCGAGGGCTTGGCGTTGCAGATCAACCAGCGGCACCAAGTCAACGGGCCTCCACTGCACCTCTTCATCGCAGCGCCGAATGCCTTCACATTCTTCTTGGGGCAAAGGCAACCTGGCCTTGGCAAGACCACACTGTACGAATACGACTTTGAAGGCGCGAATGGTGGTGGCTACAAGCCATCAGTCTCACTGCCCATCTGATGCGATGACGTTGCCAAGAGCCCCCTCCATCACGCCTTCATACCGAGCGGCAGTAGGTCAGCGGGGCTGCTACCCGTCGAGTCAGCGTCTATACCTGAAACCAGGGACGCGGCACCAGCTTGTAACGCAGACATAAACTCAAGGTTTCACCTTGAGGCCCGTCTCTACGGGCGGTTCCAGTCGGCCCACATGCGGAGGAGAAGAAATGGGAAGTTCCACCAAGATTCGGGTGATGCTATCGAGCCGTTGCAATGATCTGTTTCCTGAAAAGAGTGCGACCAAGCTGAGCGACATCCGGCGGAGCCTCAAAAAAGAGATTGAGGCCCAGAAGGTTCTGGGGCGATCCGTTTTTGAGGTGTGGATCAACGAGGATGCGCCGCCTGCTGACGGCACGCTCGATAGTTGGGAGGCCTGCCTGCAGGCCGTTCGGGATTGCGATGTGCTCATCGTGCTGTCCAACGGCAATGCTGGCTGGGCGAAGACCGGGGGCGACATCGGCATCTGCCATGCTGAGTACGCCGAGGGATTGGCGCTGGCGCGCGGCAAGGTCCGCTTGATCGCACTGCCGTGGGTACCGCTGGCCAAGGACGACCAGGGCGCGAGGGACCAGCGGTTCAGGGAAGAGCTCACCCGGCAGACTGCGTTCCGTGGCGGCGAGGTCAGTACCGCCGACGACCTTAGACAGCGGGTCTTTGAAGCCCTCTCTGATGCCGTCGTCGTGTTGACCCAGCGCGGTGTGAAGTCGAGCGCTTCCAGCCGTTTTGGCATGGGGCAAGCATTGGATTGGACGCGCCTGGACTTCAGCGCACGCAAACGGGAGATGGAGCAGGTCGTTCGTAACGCGCTTGCGTCCCAGCCGGGGGCAAAGGCCTTGGGCGACGACGTCGTCCTTCCTCTCGGTGGCAAGGATATCGGCGTAGTTGTGCACGCCGTCCCAGCTGCGTTCACGGTAGCCGCAGCCCGCGAGATGGTCGGGCGCCCGTTCTTGCGAGACCACGAGCGCACCGATTTGCTCAAGAAGGCGCAAGGACCCTTGCACCTGATCGCCTGCCACCGAGGAGCAACGGAAACTCAGGCCAGGGCCTTTCTGGGCTTCCCGGACGCCATAGTGGTCAGCGACTTGTTCGGAATCTACGTGGCGGACGAGGTCCAGAAGGTGCAGTTCGCTTTTCTCGCGAACTGTCGCGACGATGCGCAAACTCGCCATGCCCTTCAACGCTTCCTCGAATGGCTGGAGCAGTCCACCGAGGCACAGCGGTTGGCAGCCCGTGCTCAATCCAGGGCGAACATCGTGCGGACGATAGCGGCAGAGAACAAGAAAAAGTAGGAGCGGAAACCATGGCGAAAGATATCTTCACGGTCGGGCCGGTATTGTCGTTTCGAGGCATCGTCGATGGTCGTTGGCGCGTGACTGCATTGATCGGTGTCACCACCGACACGATCACCCCAGCCTTTGAGATTGAGGGCCGCCCATGCACGGCACCAACGCTGTTGCTTGAGCACAAGAAGGAGCGCTACTGGCGCTACGACCTGAGTTGCGACTTGCAGGACACTGAAAGGAAAGTGGCCTTCGGCTTGGGCGGCGATGGGCCAATCTGGGAGTTCACCGTACCTGGCCGGGGATTCGCGCCCCGCATGGCGTACGTTTCGTGCAACGGGTTCTCTGACCCCAGCGGCATGCGCAAGCTCGTGAAGCCTGAGAACGCCGTCTGGGCCGACCTGGTGGGCAACCATGATCGCAGCTTGCGGGGACCCGATTTCAAGCTCGACAAGGAGCAACTCTGGCACGAGGCCCGGACGCAGGACAAAGGCCTGCAGCGCTTCCATCTCATGCTGATGGGTGGCGACCAGCTTTATTTCGACTCCATCTGGGAAGACCTGCCGAAGCTCAAGCAGTGGGTCGGCCTTGCGCGCAGCAAACAGTTGAACTTTGCCGTCACGCCGACGCTTGAGAAGGAAATTGAGGACTACTACTTCAGCCTGTACGCCAAGCGCTGGCTGCCGTCCGCACGCAAGCCGTGGGGCGCCACGATTGCGAATGGCGACGCCGCAGATGCGATGGCTCGCATTCCTACAGTGATGATGTGGGATGACCATGACATCTTCGACGGATGGGGTTCGTACAGTGAGCCCATGCAGCACAGCGCTGTGTTCCAAACCTTGTTCAAGCACGCCCGCCGGGCCTTCTGGGTGTTTCAGCTGCAGCATGCGCTCGACGACTTACCCGAGCTGGAAGAACGCGACCTTCCAAACCTGTCGCGCAAAGATCCGCAGTTCGCCCCCGTCTCCTGGCGGACGCTCCAGGCCAAAGATCCGCTGGCACTTCCCTTGATGGACGGTCAGCCTGGGTTCACCTTCGCACACCAGGTCGGCCCTGTCGCGATCATCGCGGCCGACTTGCGGACGGAGCGCTCCCGGACCCAAATCTTGGGCATGGCCACTTGGGACAAGCTTCAGAAATGGCTGTCGGCACTGCCTGGAAAAGGAAGCTCTGCGCCGGACATCGGATGCCAGCATCTGCTGTTCCTCTCGTCGGTGCCGGTCGTGCACCCGAAGCTGAGCCTTGCGGAAGGCCTGATGGATACGTTCGGTCAAGACCACGTGTTGGACAGCAGTGCGGACGACCTCAAAGACCATTGGGCAAACGACGACCACGAGGGCGAACGCAAGCGCCTGTTGGAAACGCTGGCCCGGACGGCCGAAGACAAGCTGCTACGGGTATCGATCGTGTCAGGGGACGTTCACGTGGCAGCCTGGGGCAGCGCCTACCGTCGCGACATTCCGCCGACTGCGACCTGGGCGCACATCCAACAATTTACGTCGTCCGCTGTCGTGCATCCATCCTTGATGGGCGTCGCGGAGCGGCTCTTCTTGTATTTGCTCAACAGCACGGCGAGCAAGCCGCAGGTGATCGACGTTCAGCATGTCGTGGAGATGATGCTTTTCCCGGGACACAACCGGTACGTCATGCCGGCTCGGAACTGGCTCGCGCTGGAGCTCGACATGGGCACGGATGGGACGGACTGCAAGCTGTGGGCGACCTGGCGGTGCGAAGCCGAAAATGGCTTCTCGAACCATCTGCAGGCGGTGCACCCCGCACATCTTTAATGTCGTTCAAATGCACTTCACGCGGTCAGGAACTTCTCTCCATCGATTTCGATTCGATTCTGAGGGCTGGGAAGACCTGCGAGCTCGAAACCGTAAGGATCGTGTTTTGAAGATGACGTGCTGTGGCGCTGACGTGACTCTCAGGAAAACGAAGCTCGGCACACAGTATTTCGGGCATGCAAAGAAAGGGAGCTGTTCGGCCGGTACGGGTCCGACAGAGGTCACGCTCCAAGAATTGTGCAAGGGAATAGCGGGTCCTCGTTCCGATCATGTCTGGTTCCTTTCATCGGACGGCTCGGCATAGAACCGCGAACAGTCGATAACGCCATGATAACGTTAATTTGCACGATAACACTACATATGTTATCGTGCGGAATTAAGGTTAAATAGGATGAGCCTTGCCGACCCTCGCCACCGCCGTTCTGCACTACCTCCAAGAGGTCCTGGGCATTCAAGCGCCAGGGCTGAAGCCTTGGGCGCGGGCCAACGAACTGCCGTACTTCCTGCGTGACGCCTTCCAGTTCAGCGAGCTGGAACTGCTGGGGCAGCCGGTTGTGCTGGCGATAGGACGGGCCGACGCCAAGCAGTCCCTCAGCGAAGTGAGGACATGGCTGGACAAGGTCAAGGCCCTGGCCGGCCAGCCGGCGGTCTATGTTACCGATGCACTGGCCTCCTATGACCGTCGGCGCTTGATCGAGCAAAAAGTCCCGTTCATCGTGCCAGGCAACCAGCTCTATCTGCCGGACCTGGGTCTGGACCTGCGTGAGTATTTTCGGCAGCGCCCTTCGGCCACGGAAGCGGCGCTGAGCCCGTCCGCGCAAGCCATGCTGATCACGGCCTTGCTGCGCCAGCCGTGGCAATTCGATTGGCAGCCTTCCAAGGTCGCAGTCGCCTTGGGCTACACGCCCATGACACTGTCGCGCGCAGTCAAGGAACTGATTGCTGCCGGGCTCGCTACCGCTTACACGGTCGGCCGCTCGCGCTGGCTGCGAATGGAGCACCCACCGGCGCAGGCCTGGGAGCGTGCGAAGCCCGCGCTGCGAACGCCGGTCAAGCGCACGGTCTGGGTGGCGGCCCACGGGATCGTTGCACACCGGCCCAGCCGCATTGCGGGCCTGAGCGCACTCGCGCGCTACTCCATGCTGACCGAGCCGAAATGGCCGGTGTATGCGATGAGCTCTGCCGAATGGAAGGCCGCGACGGATGCCGGCGTGCGAGAGTTGCCTGAGCCCGAAGCGGGTGCACAGGAATGGCAGGTTTGGAGCTATAGCCCGGCGTTGGTACCAGACGCCAACACGGTGGACCCGCTCTCGCTGACGCTAAGCCTGCAAGACAGCGCTGACGACCGAATCCAGCTCGCACTGGATGAACTCAAAGGAAAACTTCCATGGTGAGGGGGGTGGACATTTTCCGGGAGCGGTTTGCGGCATACGTCGACCAGTACGTCTTGATCGGCGGCACGGCCGCGAGCCTGGCGATGGAGGAGGCCGGGCTGGAATTCCGTGCCACGAAAGACTTGGACATCGTCCTGCATGTGGAGGCCCTGACGCCGGCATTTGGCGAGGCTTTCTGGAAATTCGTCGAGGACGGCGGCTATGAAATCCGCCAGGCCAGCGACACCGGAAAACCGATCTTCTATCGGTTCCAGAAGCCCGCTGATGCTCGCTACCCGGCGATGGTCGAGCTGTTCGCGAGAGCCCCCGACGGATTGCAACCAGCCGAGGGCAGTCAGCTGACACCCATACCACTCGACGAAGCCGTCTCCAGCTTGTCTGCCATCTTGCTGGACGAGGTTTACTACGCATTCATCATGGCGGGGCGTCGCGAAGTCGATGGCCTGCCCTGGGTCGGCGAAGACCGCCTGATCCCGCTCAAGGCTATCGCGTGGCTGGAACTGACCGCGCGGAAAGAGCAGGGCGCCAAGGTGGATGCCAAGGACGTGCGCAAGCACCTCAACGATGTACTGCGCCTTTCGCAACTGCTGGCGCCCGCCACACGCATTCCGGTCGACAAGAAGATCGGCGCCGACATGACGCGGTTCCTTGTCGCCGTCGCTGCCGACACGTCCATCGACCCGAAAACGCTGCAGCTCGGCAACGTCGCCGTCGCCGAGTTGGTGGCCCGCATCGCCCAGGCATATGAAATTGAACTGCCTGCGCAGGCGGCGGGATGACGGACGAGGAAGTCAACCAGACCAGGTCGAGGAGCAGCCCCCGACCGAACAAAAAAACTGAGCAGGAAGAAACATGGCATTGTTCAAAGCTTGACGGCGCCGCCGAAATTCTGAGAGCACTGCTGCCGCAGTCGAAGCGCGCGCTCCGGCGATCGCGGTGAATCCTGGGGTGCGGTGCGTTTTTCGGTATGCTTGCACTTGATTGATGATAATGTCGAAAACGTCGCTCCCCCGCAAATCGCTCCATCTCCCGCGCCAGCAAAAGATCTGCGCTTATGACGGTAAAAGCGACGGTAAAGACTCATGTCGATCACAGCCAAGTCCTTTAACCATGCGGGTTTGGACGGCCTGTTGATGATGGAGTGGGTCTGGCACCTGGGGGCAGGTTCATCCGCACCATCGGGCAGGCGCGCGCTGATGTAGCGATGACGATGATGGCTGCGTGCTACAACATCAAGCGGCTGGCGATGCTCCTGCACAAGGGCGTGGACTCGTTCTACAAACACGCCCAGGCGTAGGCGTAGGCGCAGGGGCCTCAACGGGGCCATCGAGCGCCAAAAAGCCTGGCGGTGGGCAATCAAGTCGCTCGCCAGCGACCACCATCCAAGACCTTGCGTGAGGCGGCAACGCGTGAAAGCGTGCTGGGTTCACCCTGCGTTCGCATCGAAGCTACCGCTTGAGCCGGTTCTGATAGAAAGCCCGGGTATTGAGAGGCTCCCACTTGTGCAGCGCGCCGGTCAGGTAGAGGGAGAAGGTTTGCTTCGGTGTTTGCATCGACGTCTCGGGATATCTCAAGCCGACCAAGCCACCTCGCCGGCGATGGCCCCGGGCTTGACTGAGACATGATTCGGATCGAAGGTTCGCCCCCGCGCCGGCACGGCTCAAAGGATGCGCGCATTCTTGTTGGCCAGCGCCACCACTTTTGATGTGAACAGCGCCATGCAGCCACGCGGTGCCGATTGATGGCGCGCCCTAGAATTGGGCCCATCCTTCGCCAGAACCTTTTTTGTTCTGCACGGCCGGGGACGCCGTGCCATGGGTGAGCGCCTTCTTGGAGACATGCGGGCGTGTCTTTTCCGGTGGCGCCAGGCGCGCTTCCGAAGCCAAGGCATGCGTGGGCGACGGGCTCCTTGTGCGGGCTGGATCCAGCTTGAAGACGGCGACCGCCTGCACGAGCTCCTGTGCCTGCCCGCGCAAGCTGTTTGCGGCCGCAGCCATTTCTTCCACCAAAGCAGCGTTTTGCTGCGTGGCCTGGTCCATTTGCATCACGGCCTCGCCGACCTGGGAAACGCCTGCGCTTTGCTCGGAGCTGGCCGCGCTGATCTCTCCCATGATGTCGGTCACCCTGCGTATGCTCGCGACGACCTCGGCCATTGTCGCGCCGGCCTTGTCGACCAATCCGCTGCCCTGCGCCACGCGCTCGACGCTTTCGGTGATGAGCTGCTTGATTTCCTTGGCCGCTTCGGCGCTGCGCCCGGCCAGGCTGCGCACTTCACTGGCGACCACGGCAAATCCGCGGCCTTGCTCGCCCGCGCGCGCGGCCTCTACCGCGGCATTCAATGCCAGGATATTGGTCTGGAAGGCGATGCCATCTATCACGCTGATGATGTCCGCTATTTTTTGGCTTGAATCATTGATGCCCTTCATCGTATGAACCACCTGGGCAACGATCTCGCCGCCCTCCACCGCGATATTCGATGCGCTCTGCGCCAATTGGTTTGCCTGGCGGGCATTGTCGGCATTCTGCCTTACCGTGGAATTGAGCTCCTCCATGGAGGCCGCGGTTTCTTCCAGAGCACTTGCCTGGGTTTCCGTCCGGCCAGAGAGATCCTGGTTGCCCTGCGCTATTTGCGAACTGGCGGATGCGACGGACTCGCTTCCCTGCCGGACCGTATGCACGACACTCGCCAGGCCCTCCATCATTTGCTTGAGCGCCATCAGCAATTGAGACGTCTCGTTCTTTCCCTTTACCTCGAAATTCTGGCTCAGGTCACCAGCCGCCACGGCCATGGACAAGGACACCGCACGGTTCAATGGCTCGGTGATGGAGCGAACGATCCAGAAACCAATCACCACCGCCAATACGACTGCGAAAATATTCATGCCCCAAACCGTGACGTTCACATCGTTCACCGCGGACTTTGCACTTCCCACCGACAATTCCGTGAGGTCATTCTGGGATTTGAGCAGGCCATCGATCGATTCAAGATACTTCAGCTGCGCCGGCCTTACGGTCGAGAGCAGATAAGCCTTTGCTTCATCGGATTCCCCGGAATTTACATACTCCACATACTTCAATTGCCCATTGATATATCCGCCGCGGGCATCGATCATACTGGCAAGCGCCGATTTGCCTTTGTCGCTGGAAATCTCCTTCTTCAGTTCGCCAAGAATTTCCCCAATATTGCCCCTCAATGCGCCGATGCGATCTTCTTGCTGCTTGATCAAGGAGGCATCGGTCATGATGACTATATTCCTCAACGCCATTCCGATCTCATAGACTTGCATTTTTATGTTATTGAGCTTCGCAGCCCGCGGCATCCGCTGCTCGGTAAGCTCGACGAGCGCGGTTTCCACCGATCCCAGCTTCGCCAAGGATATGAACCCCATCATCATTATTAGCAACAACAGGGTGCCGAATCCGACAAGCAATTTTGTAGATATTTTCATGTCAGAAATATTCATGACTTGCCCTCTATCATGTTGAGTACTGGAAGGATCGCGGTTTTGAAACCAAGATCCGTGGCATCGGAATTTCGAGTCCGGTTCCTGCTTGCCAATGAATATGGAATAAACGGAACAGAAATTCGCATTCCAGTATGAGATGCAAACTCCGTGGATGCAAGCTCCGTAGATGCAAAAGTAGCAGCGCATCATCCTGGTTTGATGTCTATCAAACCTACACCTCCCACCCAATTACCCGATCCCGGCAACCTCCGCGATGTCCTGGGGTACCGGATTCGCCTGCGGCGCGTCGAAAAAGGGTGGTCGCAAGAGAGGTTGGCCCTGGAGTGCGAGCTTGATCGCACCTATGTCTCGGCCGTGGAGCGCTCCCGGTGGAACGTATCGCTGAGCAATATCGAGCGGCTTGCCCAGGCGCTGGGCGTGGAGCCCTGGACCTTGCTGCACCCGCCCGCGCAGGCGGGGCACGAGACGTAGCCGGCCCTGCAAAACCCTGCTGCCCCGCATGAACGCTGGGTTTGCGCTGGTACCGCTGGGCAGTGATCCCCCCAGAATCGACACACCACGATTCGATTCCCGGGAGTTTTGCCCATGCCCCAGCCCGAGAGCGCCGATCTCTTTCGCCAGCCGCTGGCCCAGAGGATTGACCTGCGCCACCCGCTGGCGGTGCTGGCCAGCAGGTTGCCGTGGGCGCAGATCGAGGCAGCCCTGGCACCGCACTTTGCCCGCCAGGTGCGTGAGGGCCGCGCTGTCGCCCAGACCGATCTGTTTGGCCCCTCGATCCAGGTGGCCGGTGCTGGGGTTGCAGCCGCCGGTCGTCCTCGCCTGGCCGAACAACTGGAGCAGGTGACGCTCCTGAGCGAGGACACGGGAGTCAAGCCCAAGCAGGTGATCGTGGATCTTGGGTTTCGGGACGTGGATGCGGACAACCCGGGCGTTGAGATCATCCATCGGGGCAAGTTCAAGCGCTTGACGCAGCCACAGCGCAGATGGCTCAGGAGAAGGCAGGCGGTGGAGCCAGCCATCGGGCACATCAAGCACGGCAGTGCGTTTGGGGCTCAAAGGCCTTTTTGCGCCCCTGCTCGCGCTGCTGTGCATGCTTGCCGTGGTGTTTGCAACGGCCACGGCTGCGGGGAAAACCAGGGGCAGATCACGAACCCTGGCTTTCGGGTGAATTTTGCAGGGCCGACTATTGAGAGGCTTCCAGCAGTTGCGCCCACGGGCGTGCCCAGCCCACCAGCCAGCCTTCGGACGCCTCGCCGCCGGGGCACGGTAATCCTCAAAAACCGCTTGACCTTCAAGTGAACTTGAAGCTTATCGTTCGCCCACTGCAAACACGCATGGAGCACGGCATGGCATCGCCCACCCCTTTTTCACCGCTGACATTGCCCAATGGGGCTGTCATTCCCAACCGCCTGGCCAAGGCCGCCATGGAGGAAAACCTGGCCGACGCGGACCATGCGCCGTCGCAAGCCCTGATCCGGCTGTACCGCACCTGGGCCGAGGGCGGCGTTGGCCTGATGGTCACTGGCAACGTCATGGTGGACCGCCGCGCCATGACCGGGCCGGGCGGCGTGGTGCTGGAGTCGGCGCGGTTCGGCGAGCGCTTCGCGGCATGGGCGCAGGCGGCGCGTTCGCAGGGCGCGCAGGTGTGGATGCAGCTCAACCACCCGGGGCGCCAGATGCCTGCGGCGTTGGGGCAGGAGACATGGGCGCCATCGGCGGTTGCCATGGACCTGGGCAATTTCTCCAGGCAGTTCACGCCGCCCAAGGAGATGACCGAGGCCGGCATCCAGGAGGTCCAGGCGCGCTTCGTCCGGTCGGCGGTGCTGGCCCAGGCGTTCGGCTTCACCGGCGTGCAGGTCCACGCCGCGCATGGCTACCTGGTCAGCCAGTTCCTGTCCCCGCTCACCAACCGGCGGCAGGACCGCTGGGGCGGGGCGCTGGAGAACCGGGCGCGGCTGCTGATCGACATCGTGCAGGGCGTGCGCGCGGCCGTGCAGCCGGATTTCGCGGTGTCGGTCAAGCTCAATTCGGCCGACTTCCAGCGCGGCGGCTTCAGCGCCGACGATGCCCGGCAGGTCGTCGCGCTGCTCAATCCGCTCGGCGTGGACCTGATCGAACTGTCCGGCGGCAGCTACGAAGCGCCGGCCATGCACGGCCAGGCGCGCGACGGGCGCACGCTGGCCCGGGAGGCCTATTTCCTGGAGTTCGCCCAGGACATCGCCTCGGCGGCGCGCATGCCGCTGATGGTGACCGGGGGCATCCGCCGCTATCCGGTGGCCGCGCAGGTGGTGGGCAGCGGCATTGCCATGGCAGGCATGGCCACCGCGCTGGCCGTCGATCCCCACCTGCCGCGCGCGTGGCGTGCCGATCCTGCCGTGGCGCCGGCGCTCCGGCCCATCACCTTCAAGAACAAGGTGCTGGCGTCGGCGGCGTACATGGCCATGGTCAAGCACCAGATGCGCCGCCTGAGCCGGGGCCTGCGCACCCGCCCCAACGTGCTGCCCGCATGCGCGCTGCTGGCGCAGCAGTGGGACACCCTGGTGAAGAACCGGCGCTACCGCCGCTGGATGCAGGCCCCGGCACGGTGATGTGCAGGCTTCGTTTTTGATAGCTGCTCGCGCTTGCTGCAAGCGGTTTCCGGGCCAAAATGCCGCATATTCCAAGCCTGCGGATAATCCCCGCCCATGACCAGCAAGAACAGAGCCACGCTCACCGGCCTCATCGCCATCGTCCTGTGGGCCTCCATCGTGGGGCTGATCCGTGGCGTCAGCCAGGGGCTGGGGGCCACGGGGGGCGCGGCCATGATCTACACCGTGGCCTCGGTGCTGCTGCTGGCCACGGTGGGCTTCACGCGGCTGCGCGACATGCCCCGGCGCTACCTGCTCTGGGGCAGCGTGCTGTTCGTCTCCTATGAGCTGTGCCTGTCGCTGTCCATCGGCTACGCCAACACGGGGCAGCAGGCCATCGAGGTCGGCATGGTCAACTACCTCTGGCCCACCTTCACCATGGTGGCGGCCATCCTGTTCAACGGGCAGCGCGCCAACTGGCTCGTGGTGCCGGGGCTGCTGGTGTCGCTGGCCGGCATTGGCTGGGTGCTGGGGGGCGAGCGCGGCGTGGACCTGGCGGGCATGCTGGAGAACGTGCAGGACAACCCCTTGAGCTACGGCCTGGCCTTCTCCGGCGCGGTGATCTGGGCGGCCTACTGCGCCGTCACGGCGCGCATCGCGCAGGGCAAGAACGGCATCACGCTGTTTTTCATGCTCACGGCCCTGGTGCTGTGGGGCAAGTTCCTGGCGGGCGGGGGCGGCGGCATGCACTGGAGCGTGCCCACGGCCATCCAGCTGGCGTTCGCGGCGGCGGCCATGGGGTTTGGCTACGCGGCGTGGAACGTGGGTATCCTGCATGGCAACGTCACCATCCTGGCGGGGGCGTCGTACTTCATCCCGGTGCTCTCGGCCGCGCTGGCGGCGGCGCTGCTGCGGGTGCCGCTGCCGGCCTCGTTCTGGATCGGGGCGTTCATGGTGTGCGGCGGAGCCATCCTGTGCTGGCTGGCGACGCGGGGCCGGGCGGCCTAGCGGCCTAGCCGCCCAGCTGCGTCACGCAGCGGACATGCCGCGCCGGGGCGGTGCTTCCATAATTTGCCGCATGACCACCTCCCTCCGCTCCACCCTCGACTTCCTGCTCTACGACTGGCTGCAAGCCGGGTCGCTCACCGCGCGTGCGCGCTTCGCCGACCATTCGCGCGAGACGTTCGACGCCGTGCTCGACACCTGCGAGCGCATCGCGCGCGAGAAGTACGCGCCGTTCAACCGCACCGTCGATACGCAGGAGCCGCAATTCGACGGCGAGAAGGTGATCCTGCCGAGTTGCACCCACGACGCGCGCCAGGCCTTCGCCGACAGCGGCATGCTCAGCGCCGCGCAGGACTATGAGATGGGCGGCATGCAGTTGCCCTACCTGGTGGAGTCGGCGGCGGGCAGCTTCTTCGGCTGCGCGTCGATCAGCATCGGCTCCAACCTGCTGACCACGGGCAACGCCAACGCCATCCTGGTGCACGGCACGCCCATGCAGCAGCAGGTGTTCGCCGCGAACGAATTCAACGGGCGCTGGGCCGGCACCATGTGCCTGAGCGAGCCGCAGGCGGGCTCGTCCTTGAGCGACATCACCACGCGCGCGGAGGCGGACGGCGAAGGCTTCGCGGCCGACCCGCTGGGCCCGCGCTACCGCCTGCGCGGCAACAAGATGTGGATCAGCTCGGGCGACCACGAGCTGACCGAGAACATCGTGCACCTGGTGCTCGCCAAGATTCCGGGGCCCGACGGCAAGCTGGTGCCGGGCGTCAAGGGCATCTCGCTGTTCATCGTGCCGAAGAAGCTGGTGGACACCGAAGGCAACCTGACCGGCGAGCGCAACGACGTGGCGCTGGCGGGCCTGAACCACAAGCTGGGCTGGCGCGGCACCACCAACACGCTGCTGAACTTCGGCGAGGGCAAGTACCCGGTGCGCGCAGGGCAGGGCGGCGGCTTGGACGGCCGGGGGGCGGGCGCTATCGGCTACCTGGTGGGCCAGCCGGGCGAGGGCCTCAAGTGCATGTTCCACATGATGAACGAGGCACGCATTTCCATCGGCATGGCGGCCACCATGCTCGGGCTGGCGGGCTACTACGCCAGCCTGGACTACGCGAGGACGCGCCTGCAGGGCCGTCCCGTCGGCAACGGCGGCAAGGACGCCAGCGCCCCCCAGGTGCGCCTGATCGAGCACGCCGACGTCAAGCGCATGCTGCTGGCGCAAAAAAGCTACGGCGAGGGCGCGCTGGCGCTCAACCTGTACTGCGCCAGGCTGGTCGATGAAGGCCGCACGGGCGATGCCGAGGCCGCCGCCCAGGCCAAACTGCTGCTGGAAGTGCTCACGCCCATCGCCAAGAGCTGGCCCAGCGAGTTCTGCCTGGAGGCCAATTCGCTCGCCATCCAGATCCACGGCGGCTACGGCTACACGCGCGACTTCCCGGTGGAGCAGTACTGGCGCGACAACCGCCTGAACATGATCCACGAGGGCACGCACGGCATCCAGGCCGCCGATCTGCTGGGCCGCAAGGTCGTCATGCAGGGCGGGGCGGGGCTGCAACTGCTGGCTCGCACCATCGGGGCGACCATCGCCCAGGCGCGCCAGCATCCCGCGCTGGCGGCCTACGCCGATCAGCTCGCCCAGGCGCTGCAGGACGTGGCCGAGGCCACCCAGGCTGCCTGGGCCACGGGCAACCCGGGCGAAGCCCTGGCCAATGCCGTGCCCTACATGCAGGCCTTCGGCCATGTGGTGCTGGCGTGGATATGGCTTGACGTGGCGCGCAGCGTGCTGGCTGCGGATGCTGCGCTTTCAATAGCTGCAAACGCTGGCCGCATGGGCGCTGCACGCTATTTCTTCCACTACGAGCTGCCGAAGATCGGCGCCTGGCTGGGCGTGGTGCGCACGCGCGACGCCACCTGCGCCGCGCTGGCCGAAGACGCCTTCTGAGGCTGTGAACACGTTCTGAGGCCAGCCCGGGCGGCCGTGCCGGTGCCAATCGCACAGGCGACAGCAGTGCCGCCCGGCCCTCTTCACAATACCCCGTCGCAAGAACCACTACCAGGAGAACACACCATGGCGCGCAGCGTGCAACAACTTTTCGATCTCACGGGCCAGACCGCCCTCGTTACCGGCGGCTCGCGCGGCCTGGGCCTGCAGATGGCGCAGGCGCTGGGCGAGGCGGGGGCGCGCATCATGCTCACCTCGCGCAAGGCGGCCGATCTGGAGCAGGCCGTGGCCGAGCTGCAAGCCCAGGGCATCGACGCGCGCTGGATCGCCGCCGACTGCGCCAAGGAGGAAGACATCGCCCGCCTGGCTTCGGAAACGCTGCAGCGCCTGGGCCATGTCGACATCCTCGTCAACAACGCCGGCGCGAGCTGGGGCGCGCCGGCCGAGGACCACCCGCTGGCCGCGTGGGACAAGGTGATGAACCTGAACGTGCGCGGCTACTTCCTGCTGTCGCAGGCCATCGCCAAGCACAGCATGATTCCGCGCCAGGGCGGGCGCATCATCAACATCGCCTCCATCGCCGGGCTGGGCGGCAACCCCGTGGGCATGAAGACCATCGCCTACAACACCTCCAAGGGCGCGGTGCTGAATTTCACGCGCGCGCTGGCGGGCGAATGGGGCGTGCACGGCATCACCGTGAACGCCATCTGCCCCGGCTTCTTCCGCACCAAGATGGCCGAGGTGCTCATCGACACGCTGGGCGAGGACGAGATGAAGCGCCACGCGCCCCTGCTGCGCCTGGGCGACGACGAAGACCTCAAGGGCATCACCATGCTCTACGCCAGCGCGGCGGGCAAGCACATCACCGGCCAGTGGATGGCGGTGGACGGCGGCGTGAGCGCGCTCGTCGGCGGCTGATGGACACCGCCGCAGCACCGCACATGCGTGAATTCGGCGCCGACATTCCCTTCGTCCACACGCTGGGCTTTCGCCTGGCGCGGGCGCAGGACGGCGAGTCCGAGCTGCACTACGAGGCGCAGCCCGGGCATCTCAATTCCTTCGGCGTCACCCATGGCGGCGCCAGCATGACGCTGCTGGACGTCACCATGGCCATCGCCGCGCGCAGCGTGGCGCCGGGCATGGGGGCCGTCACCATCGAGATGAAGACCAGCTTCCTGCAGCCTGCGCATGGCCCGCTGGTGGCACGCGGGCGGCTGCTGCACCGCACGCGCGCCATGGCCTTCACCGAGGGCAGCGTGTTCGATGCCCAGGGCCGCCTGTGCTGCCATGCCTCGGGCACGTTCAAGCTCGTGCCCGCCGCGCAAGCGGGGGGCGCCGTGGTGTCCGACTGAGCTTCCGATGCATGCCGTCTTGGCATAAAAACCCCCTCTAGCCCTTGCCAGCAAAGCGCTGGCAGCTCTCAAAAACATAGTTCACCGACAAGGAGAAATCTCATGCCACAAAACCATCAGATCGTGCTCGACAACCGCCCGCAGGGCGAAGCCACGGTGGGCAACTTCAAGCTCGTCGCCACCGACACCCCGCCGCTGCAGGACGGCCAGGTGCTGGTGCGCAACCACTACCTGAGCCTGGACCCGTACATGCGCGGCCGCATGAACGACAGCAAGAGCTACGCCGCCTCGCAGCCGCTGGGCGAGGTGATGATCGGCGGCACCGTGGGCGAGGTGGTGGAAAGCCGCCACCCCAAGTACGCCGCGGGCGACAAGGTGGTGGGCATGGGCGGCTGGCAGGAGTGGAGCGTGGTCGATGCGAACCAGCCCGGCGCGCTGCGCAAGGTGGACACCACGCACGTGCCGCTGCAGGCCTACCTGGGCGCCGTGGGCATGCCCGGCGTCACCGCCTGGTACGGCCTGGTGAAGATCATCGACCCCAAGCCGGGCCAGACCATGGTGGTCAGCGCTGCCACCGGTGCCGTGGGCAGCGCCTTCGCGGCCCTGGCCAAGGCGCGCGGCTGCCGCGTGGTGGGCATCGCCGGCGGCCCGGAGAAGTGCCGCTACGCCACCGGGGAGCTGGGCTTCGACGCCTGCATCGACCACCGCGAGCACACCGACCTCAAGAGCATGGCGCGTGCGCTCAAGGAGGCCTGCCCGGATGGCATCGACGGCTTCTTCGAGAACGTGGGCGGCCACATCCTCGACGCCGTGCTGCTGCGCGCCAACGCCTTCGCGCGCATCGCGCTGTGCGGCATGATCGCCGGCTACGACGGCCAGCCGCTGCCGCTGCAGAACCCGGCGCTCATCCTCATCAACCGGGTGAAGATCGAAGGCTTCATCGTCAGCGAGCACATGGAGGTGTGGCCCGAGGCGCTCAAGGAATTGGGCACCCTGGTGGCCACGGGCAAGCTGCGTCCGCGCGAGTCGGTGGCGCAGGGCCTTGCCGCCGCGCCCGAAGCCTTCCTGGGCATGCTCAAGGGCAGGAACTTCGGCAAGCAGCTGGTGAAGCTGGTGTGAGGGCGCGGCCATGATCCAAGACTTCAAGGGCAAGACCGCCGTGCTCACCGGCGCGGGCTCGGGCTTCGGGCTCGAATGCGCGCGCATCGGCGCGCGCCTGGGCATGAACCTGGTGCTGGTGGACGTGCAGCAGGACGCGCTGGACGCCGCCGCCGCCGAGCTGCAGGCCGCCGGCAGCGCGGTGCTGGCGCGGCGCGTGGACGTGTCCGACGCCGCGCAGATGCAGGCGCTGGCCGAGGCCGTGCAGCAGCGCTTTGGCGCACCGCACTTCGTGTTCAACAACGCGGGCGTGGGCTCGGGCGGCCTGGTGTGGGAAAACACCGTGCGCGACTGGGAGTGGGTGCTGGGCGTCAACCTCTGGGGCGTGATCCACGGCGTGCGCCTGTTCACGCCCATGATGCTGGCCGCCGCCCAGGCCGACCCCGGCTACCGGGGCCACATCGTCAACACCGCCAGCATGGCCGGCCTGCTCACGCCGCCCAACATGGGCGTGTACAACGTCAGCAAGCACGCCGTGGTGAGCCTGTCGGAGACGCTGTACCAGGACCTGCGCCTGGTGACCGACCAGATCGGCGCCAGCGTGCTGTGCCCGTACTTCGTGCCCACCGGCATCAGCCACAGCGAGCGCAACCGCCCGGCCAGCATGGCCGACGAGAAGCCCACCAAGAGCCAGCTCATCGGCCAGGCCATGACGGACAAGGCCGTCACCAGCGGCAAGGTGACGGCGGCGGACGTGGCGCAGAAGGTGTTCGACGCCATCGCGGCCGACCAGTTCTACATCTTCAGCCACCCCAAGGCGCTGGGCAACCTGCAAAGCCGCATGGAGAGCATCCTGCGCACCGAGAACCCGGCCGACCCGTTCCTGGAACGGCCCGAGGTGGGCGCGCAGCTCAAGGCGGCGCTGCGCGCCTAGGGTTCAGTCCAGGGCTTCGTCGAGCCAGTCGAGCGCGACCGCCGCCGAAAACGCCAGGTTGCCCGACTGGCAATGGCCCTCGGCCCCTTCCTCGGGGCCGAACACATGGCCCTCGGCGCCCGCCACCTGGCGCAGGAAGCGCGCGTGCTGCGCCAGGGGTTCGGCGCCTTCGCCGCTGCCCACCAGGCCCAGCGCCGGGCAGCGGATGCGTGCCAGGCCCTCACCATCGACGCAGAAATCGCGCAGCCGCTGGTAGGTGCGCTTGAAGCTGTCCTGGCCGAAGCGCAGGATCAGGTTGCGCATCATCTCGCGCGTCTGCGGCGGCGCCACGCTGTCGGGGATGTGGTCGATATCGGCCAGCCGGAAGTCCTCCGCGTCGGGCAGTTGCGCCGGGTCGAAGCCGACGAACGAGACCATGTAGGCGTGCAGATCGACGATGGGCGAATTGGCGATCAGCGCGCGGATGCGCGGCTCGTGCGCCGCCATGCGGGTGGCGAAGTAGCCGCCGAAACTGATGCCCATCAGCGCCAGCCGCGCGGCGTCGGTGTCCGGGCGCGCCAGCAGGTAGTCCAGCGCCAGGGCCGCCACGCGCTCGGTCTCGGGTATGAAGGCCAGGTGGGGGTGCCAGCGCATGGTGTCCATCTGCCCGGGGCCGGCGAACAGCAGCAACTGGTAGCCGCGTTCAAGCGCGGCGCGGCCGTAGGCCAGGTAGGTTTCCTCCAGCGTGCCGTCGTAGCCGCTGACGATCATCAGCGTCTTGCACGGCGCGTCGCCCGCGCTGGCCGGGCGCACGCGGTAGGCGGGCAGCGGGGTGCCGTCCAGCACCAGCGTGAGGGCCTCGAAGGGATGGCCCTGCAACTGCATGGCGGCGAGAAGGCAGGCGCGGCTGCGCAGGCCGAACTGCGCGTGCCGGGGGTCGGCGATGCCGCAGTAGTACTCGGCCGCGCGGTAGCTGTTGCTGGCCACCAGGTACTGGTCGTGCGCGCTCACGGCGTGGCCGCGCGCGGCGCGGCGTTGCGCGTCGGCCTCCTGGCGGACGGCGGCATCGGCGAAGGCGGACACCCAGCTGGCGGGCATGCCGCTTTCGATGCGCTGCGCCAGCGCCAGGCATTCGCCCACCGCTGCGCCGCCATAGCGCGCCGCGCCCATCTGCCGGATGAGCTGGAATTCCATTTCCGCGTCGGCGAAGCCGACCACGCGCGTGCGACCGCGCTCCAGGCTGCTGGCCATTGAAACCTCCTCGGGGACGAACCGGGAAAAAACTCTATCCACGCCCCCAGGCCATGGCAACCGCGCCTGCCCAGGGGCTTGCGTGGCATCAAGAAAGCCGGGCGGCTCAGGGGCAGCCCGCTTGCCCGCGGCGCGCACTGGCCGGTACAAGGGGCGTGCCGCGCACGGCCCCGCGCGGCCAAGGAAGTGCACGATGACGACCCTTCGCCGTTTCCCGCTCCTGCGCCCGCTGGCGCTGGCTGTTTGCGCCCTGATCGCGGGCTGCGCCAGCACGCCGGACCGGGCGCCCATCGACTACGCCCGCGCCGCGCACTGGCTGGCGCTGCCCGGCCAGCCCTCCGCCGCCGCGCTGACGCCCAAGGGCAGCGGCTTCCTCGATCTGCAGCGCTACGCCCATGCCGACGTGTTCTACGTGCACCCGACGACCAGCATGCGCGCCGACGTGCGCAACGCGCCCATCGACGACCCGCAGGCCGAGGCCCAGGGGCGGCTGATGCTGATGGCGCAGGCCACGCCCTTCAACGGCGTGGCGCGGGTGTACGCGCCGCGCTACCGCCAGATCACGCTGCCGACCTACGGCCTGGACGAAGAGGCGCAGCAGGCGCCCAGCAACAGCGCCTATGCCGACGTGCGCCGCGCCTTCGCGTACTACGCGGCGCACTACAACCAGGGGCGGCCGTTCTTTCTCGTTGGCCACAGCCAGGGCGCCAGCCATGCGCAGCGCCTGCTGTCGGAGGCCATCCAGGGCACGCCGCTGGAACTGCGCCTGGTGGCAGCCTACCTGCCGGGCCAGCCCATTCCGCGCACGGTGTTCATGCAGGACCTGACGCGCATCCCCGCCTGCACGCGGGCGGCGCAGACCGGCTGCGCCGCCGTCTGGGGCGTGTTCGGCGAGGGCGGCGCGGCGGATCTGGCGGCCTGGGGGAAGAACGCCTACTGGAACGCCGCGCGCCAGCGCTGGGTGGTGGCGGCAGCGGGGGCGCCGCTGGCCAGCATCAACCCGGTGAGCTGGAACGCGGACGAACCGCGCACGCCCGCCAGCCGCCACCGCGGCGCGGTGCCTTTCGGCGTCGCGGGCAGCCACTTCACGCAGCCGCGCGGGCAATGGCTGGAGGTGCGCGACGATGGCCGCTACGCCTTCGTGCGCCCCGATCCGCTGCCGCCCGAGCTGTTCAACGACGGCGGCGTGTTCGAGGCCGGCAACTTCCACGTCTTCGACATCAGCCTGTTCTGGCTCGACCTGCGCGAGAACGCCCGCCTGCGCCTGGCGGCCTTTCTGCGCCAGCGCGACCAGGTGGGCCATCCGCTGCTGGGGCCGCTCTCTACGGCCACGGCGCGGGCCGGCGAGCCGTTCCACTGGCGCATCGCGGCGCAGCCGCGCCCGGCGCGCTTTGCCGCCGAGGGGCTGCCGCCCGGCCTGGCGCTGGATGCGGAAACGGGCGTCATCACCGGCACGCCGCAGCACCCCGGTGTCTATCCGGTTCACTTGCGTGCCGGCAACGCCAGCGGCACCGACCATGGGGAACTGGCGCTGCGCATCACGCAGGGCAGCAGCGGGCGGTAGCGCCGGTTTGGCCGGGGTCAGTCGTCTTCTTCGTCCTCGCTGTCCGCCGCCGCCTCGGGCTGGGGTGGCTGCGGCGCGGGGCGCACCAGGCGCACGTACAGCGGCGTGCCCCGGCCGAAGTCGGAGCGCGCCTCGCCGCTGCCGGTGTCCACGGCCCAGCCCTGCACCAGCGACAGGTTGCTCTCGCCCTGGCCGCCGCGCGCCACGTTGCCATAGGCGTAGGGGTTGACGGTGGCGGTGTTCACGTTGGCCGTGGCGGTCCAGTGCCAGTCGGCCGGCGCGCGCGGGAACAGGCGCGGGTTCAGGCCCGGGGGCTGGGCACTCTTGTCCACCAGGCGGCGCAGCTCGGGCACGCGCGGCAGGCGCCAGCGCACGCCTTCGGCCTTCCAGCGCTGCGTGGCCAGCACCAGGGCCTGCGCGTGCGTGAGCGTGCGCGGCGTGCCCATGCAGGTGCTGCCCGTCCATGCCATGCCTTCGACGCAGCGCGGCCATGCCAGGCGCGACTGGGTGTCGATGACGTAGGCGCCATCGTCGGAGGGCCGCAGATGGGGCTGGTTCGGCGCCAGCGGGGCGCCCTGGCCCCAGGCACAGGCCGGCAGGGCAAGCACGATCCAGAGGCGGCGCAGGATGGGCATGGCGGAACACTCCTGTGGGCGGGGGTGTGTCGATTGTCGCCCATTGCACCGGCCTCGGCGATGCTGGTTAACGCGGTGCCTGTTTCATGCCGGAAAGGCTTTCTGGCCTTGGTGGAAAAGCGCTGGAAGCTATCAATCCAGGAGCGTCAATCCAGGCATGCCACGACCTGCTCGGCCAGGCGCCTTGCGGTTAGCGGCGCGCAGCCCTCGGCGTGGTTGCTGATGGTCACGTAGGCGCGCTGGCCGCGCCCCGTGGTGCCGGCGATGACCCGCGCCAGTTCGGCCAGCAGCTGCGGCTCGGGGTCGTGGATGCGGTCGTAGGGGGCGTAGCGCTTTTGCGCGTCCTCGTAGCCGTGCGGGCCGTTGGCCGGGTGCAGGTTCCAGCGGCACACCAGCGGGCCGGGCCAGAGCCGGCGCAGCAAGGGCAGTTGCGCCTGCAGCGGCGGCATGCGCGCGTGCAGGCCCAGGCAGTAGGTGGCGCCGCTCTCGCGCAGCACGTCGGCGAAGTGCGGCAGGTGCTCGGGCGCCAGCCAGGCGGGGTCGCGCACCTCCACGGCCAGCACGGCGTCGGGCGCGGAGAGCGGCGGCTGGGCCTGCAGCATGGCGCGCAGGCGCTCCAGTACCGCGGGCAGGCGCTCGAGCTGCTGCCAGGGCAGGGGGCTGAGCTGGAACACCAGCGCGCCGGTGCGCGCGCCCAGTCCTTCGAGCGCGGGCGCCACGAACTCCTGCGCGGCCAGCTGCGGGTCGAGAAAGGCCGGGTTGGGCGCGCGCCCCTGGCCGTCCTCGCTGCGCACCAGGGCGTCGGTGACGAGGCTGGGCGCCTTGACGACGAAGCGGAAATCCGCCGGCACCTGCTCCGCGTAGCGCAGGTAGTCGCTGGCGCTCAAGGGGCGGTAGAAGCTGCGGTCGATGCTCACGGTGCGCAGCAGCGGGTGCTGGGCGTACACGGGCAGCCCCTTCTTGGCCAGCGTGGGCTCGGAATGCGCGCCTTCCCACACCAGGCCCTGCCAGCCGGGATAGCTCCACGACGAAGTGCCCAGGCGCAGCAGCGGCGGCAGGCGGCGGGCCAGCGCGTGCAGGGCGTCGTCCCATGCCACGGGCTGGATGCCGGCACGGCGCGCGGGGGCTTGGGCGCGGGTCTGGGCGGGGGCGGTGGGCTGGGGCGGCGTGGCGCCGAAGAGGTCGTCCTGCATCAAAAAGGTCATCGATTGTGGGCGTGGCCGCCTGGCGGGCCTTGGGGCCGGGGGCATCCGCCGCGCTATGGCAAACTCCCGCGCTTCGCATTTTCCCGAGTCCCGCAAGGCACATGCAGCAAATCGTCCGGCAGTTGGCCGCAGAAATCAAGATTACCGAATCCCAGGTGCGCTCCGCCGTGGAGCTGCTCGACGGCGGGGCCACCGTGCCCTTCATCGCGCGCTACCGCAAGGAGGTGACCGGCGGCCTGGACGATGTGCAGCTGCGCGAGCTGGAGGCGCGCCTGGCCTACCTGCGCGAGCTGGAAGAGCGCCGCGTGAGCGTGCTCAAGGCGATCGACGAGCAGGGCAAGCTGACCGATGCCCTGCGCGCGCAGATCGCCGCCGCGCCGACCAAGCAGGAGCTGGAGGACATCTACCTGCCCTTCAAGCAAAAGCGCCGCACCAAGGGCCAGATCGCGCGCGAATTTGGCATCGAGCCGCTGGCCGACAAGCTGCTGGCCGATCCGGCGCTGGATCCGCACGCCGAGGCACAGGCCTTCTGCCAGCCCGCCACCACGCTCGACGACGGCAAGCCGGGGCCGGATTTCTCGACCACCTTCGCCGTGCTCGACGGCGTGCGCGACATCCTCTCCGAGCGCTGGGCCGAGGACGCCGTGCTGGTGCAGTCGCTGCGCGAATGGCTGTGGGCCGAGGGGCTGCTGCGCTCCAAGAAGGTCGAGGGCAAGAACGAGAACGACCCCGAGGTGGCCAAGTTCCGCGACTACTTCGAGTACGACGAACCGATTGGCCGCGTGCCCTCGCACCGTGCGCTGGCGGTGTTCCGCGGCCGCGCGCTGGAGATTCTGGAAGCCAAGCTGGTGCTGCCCGTGGAGCCCGAGCCGGGCCAGCCCAGCATCGCCGAAGGCCGCATCGCCCTGCACCTGGGCTGGAGCCACGCGGGCCGCAAGAGCGACGACCTGCTGCGCAAGTGCGTGGCCTGGACCTGGCGCGTGAAGCTCAGCCTCTCGACCGAACGCGACCTGTTCTCGCGCCTGCGCGAAGAGGCCGAGAAGGTGGCCATCAAGGTCTTCGCCGACAACCTGCGCGACCTGCTGCTGGCCGCACCCGCCGGCCCGCGCGCCGTGATGGGGCTGGACCCAGGCATCCGCACCGGCGTCAAGGTGGCCGTGGTGGACCGCACCGGCAAGCTGGTGGAGACCGCCACCGTCTACCCGCACGAGCCGCGCCGCGACTGGGACGGCAGCTTGGCCGTGCTGGGCCGCCTGTGCATGAAGCATGGCGTGCAGCTCATCGCCATCGGCAACGGCACGGCCAGCCGCGAGACCGACAAGCTCGCTGCCGACCTCATCAAATTGATGCAAAAACAGGCCTCGGACCCTGCGGGGCAAGCGCTGCCAGCTATTGAAAAGATAGTGGTGAGCGAGGCCGGCGCCTCGGTCTACAGCGCCAGCGAATACGCCTCGCAGGAAATGCCCGACGTGGACGTGAGCCTGCGCGGCGCCGCCAGCATCGCGCGCCGCCTGCAGGACCCGCTGGCCGAGCTGGTGAAGATCGAGCCCAAGAGCATCGGCGTCGGCCAGTACCAGCACGACGTGAACCAGAGCGAGCTGGCGCGCACGCTGGATGCCGTGGTCGAGGACTGCGTGAACTCCGTCGGCGTTGACCTGAACACCGCCAGCGTGCCGCTGCTGTCGCGGGTGTCGGGCCTGTCGGGCAGCGTGGCCAAGTCGGTGGTGCGCTGGCGCGAGTCCAACGGCGCGTTCAGGAGCCGCAAGCAGCTCATGGAAGTCAGCGGCCTGGGCGCCAAGACCTTCGAGCAGGCGGCGGGCTTCCTGCGCATCCGCGACGGCGAGAACCCGCTGGACATGACCGGCGTGCACCCCGAGACCTACCCCGTGGTGCAGCAGATCATCGAGAAGACCGGCAAGCCCGTGGCCGAGCTGATGGGCCGCGCCGACATGCTCAAGACCCTGCGCCCCGAGCTGTTTGCCAGCGAGAAATTCGGCCCCATCACGGTGAAGGACATCCTGGCCGAGCTGGAAAAGCCCGGCCGCGACCCGCGCCCCGACTTCAAGGTGGCGCGCTTCAACGAGGGCGTGGAAGACATCGCCGACCTCAAGGAAGGCATGGTGCTGGAGGGCACGGTGAGCAACGTGGCGCAGTTCGGCGCCTTCGTCGACCTGGGCGTGCACCAGGACGGGCTGGTGCACGTGAGCCAGTTGGCCAACAAGTTCGTGAGCGACGCGCGCGAGGTGGTCAAGACCGGGCAGATCGTCAAGGTGAAGGTGCTGGAGGTGGACGCGGCGCGCAAGCGCATCAGCCTGACCATGCGGCTCGACGCCACCCCCGCGCGCCGCGACGGGCCGCGCGACAACCGCTTCGAGGGCGCGGGCCGCGGCTACGCCGCGCCGCAGCGCCGCACGAACGAGCCCGCGCCGCAGGGCGCCATGGCCTCGGCATTCGCCAAGCTGCAACAGCGCGGGCGCTGACCAGTCCGCCGGGCGGTAACAAAAGGTGCCTGCGGTACATAATCGCGGGCACCCCCACTCAGGCCTTCCATGGAGATCAACGCCCTGCTGGCGACCCCCGTCGCCTTGCCCTGCATGCCGCGCACGGTGGCGCTGCTGATGAATGCGCTGGCCCCGGCGGAGCCCAATCTGCGGCGGGTCAACCAGCTCTTCGGCATCGATCCGGGCCTGTCCGCGCGCCTGCTGGAGCAGGCCAATTCGGCCGCCTTCCAGGCGCCGCGGCAGATCGTCGGCGTGCCCGAGGCGCTGGCCCTGCTGGGCACGGCGCAGCTGCGCGCGCTGGTGGCGGCGGCGCCGCTGGGCGCGGCCTCGCGCACGGTGCCGGGCGTGAACCTGCAGCAGTTCTGGCGCTACAGCCTGAACACCGCCAAGATGGCGCGCTCGCTCGCGGGCTTCGTGCACCACAACCAGATCGCCGCCTACACCGCCGGCCTGCTGCATGGCCTGGGCGAGATCGTGCTGCACCTGGCGGATACCGACAAGGCGCAGTCGGTGGACACGCTGGTGCCGCCGTTCGACCCGCGCCGCGCCAAGATCGAGCAGCGCATCTTCGGCTACTGCTACGCCCAGGTCAGCGCCGCCATGGCGCGCCGCTGGCAGTTGCCCGAGGTGGTGGTGGATGCGCTGCGCTACCTCAGCGCGCCCTTCGACAACGATGTGTACGAGCCGCTGGCCGGGGTGCTGCACCTGGCGGCCTGGCGCGCCCGCGCGCGCGAGATCGGCTGGGGCGAGAAGGAGCTGGCCGTGTCCTTCCCGGGCGAGGTCGGGCTGGCGCTGGGGCTGGACATCGACATGGTGCTGCAGCAGGACCCGATCGACTGGACGGCGCGGCCGGACGCGGGCGACTATGTGTGACGGCCCGTTCCCTCGATTTCCAGGGAAATAGGCCTCCAGCCCTTTGCCAGCAAGCGCTGGCAGCTATCAAAAAAGAAGTTCCGGCTACAGCGAGACGTGCAGCATCTCGCGGTATTCCTCGGGCGTGGCGACGCGCGGGTTGGTTTGGTGGCAGTGGTCGGCCAGCGCACCCTTGATCACGCCGTCGAACAGGTCCGGCGTCACGCCCATGGCGGCCAGGCCCGTGGGCAGGCCCAGGCGGGCATTCATGGCGCGGATGGCGTCGGGGATGTCGCCGGCCGCGGCCAGGCCCATGGCGTGGGCCATGCGCTCCAGGCGCTTGTCCTTCCGCACCGATTCGGCGCCGGCGTTGAAGCGCACCACGGCGGGCAGGAACATGGCGTTCAGCGTGCCGTGGTGCAGGCGCGGGTTCACGCCGCCCAGGCTGTGGCTCAGGCTGTGCACGGCGCCCAGGCCCTTCTGGAACGCCATGGCGCCCTGCATGCTGGCGCTCATCATGTTCAGGCGCGCCTCGCGGTCGCCGCCGTTCTTCGTGGCGGCCTCGATGTGCGCCCAGCCGCGCGCCAGCCCGTCGAGCGCGATGCCGTCGGCCGGCGGGTTGAATGCGGCCGACATGAAGGTCTCCATGCAGTGCGCGATGGCGTCCATGCCCGTGGCCGCCGTCAGCAGGGGCGGCAGGCCCAGCGTCAGCTCGGGGTCGCAGATGGCGGCCTTGGGCACCAGGTTCCACGAGTGGAAGCCGAGCTTGCGGTGGTCCTCCACGATGATGATGGCGCCGCGCGCCACCTCGCTGCCCGTGCCGCTGGTGGTGGGCACGGCGATCAGCGGCGCTGCTGCTGTAGTGATGCGCGGCGAGCCGCCCTCGATGGTGGCGTAGTGCGTCAGGGGGCCTTCGTGCGCCACGGCGATTGCCACGCCCTTGGCGCAGTCGATGGCCGAGCCGCCGCCCACGGCCACCAGGCCGTCGCAGCCCTGCGCCTGGTAGAGCGCGGCGGCGGCGCGCACGGCGGCCTCGGTGGGGTTGGGCGGGGTCTGGTCGAACACGGCCACGGGCAGCCCGGCCAGGGCATCCAGGGCTTTTTGCAGCACGCCGGCGGCCTTCACGCCGGGGTCGGTGACGACGAGCGGGCGCGCGATGCCCACGCGCGCGCACTCCTGCGCGAGCAGGCGCACGGCGCCGAATTCAAACTGGATCTGGGTGACGTAGTTGATGAAAGCCATGGTGTGCGGTGCCAAGGGTTGCGGATAGGATGGCCGCGAACTTTATGCCCAGGAGACAAATATGCATACAAAGCAAACCCTCATCACCCTGCTGCTGGGCGTCGCCTGCGCGACAGGCGTGCAGGCCGAATGCCTGAGCGACGCCCAGGCGGACGACCTGGCGGCGCACTACCTGGCCCGCACGCCGGCGGCCAACCCCGAGGGCCTGAGCGATGCCGACGGTGCCTGCACGCGCGCCAAGTTCAACGCCCGGATCGCCCCGCGCCTGGGCAAGGTGGTGGGCTACAAGGCGGGGCTGACCAACCCGGCGGTGCAAAAGCGCTTCGGCACCGACAAGCCGGTCTGGGGCACGCTCTACGAAGGCATGGTGCAGCCGAGCGGCGCCACCATCGACGCCGCGTTCGGCGCGCGCCCGCTGTTCGAGGCCGACATGCTGGTGCGCGTGAAAAGCGCGGCCGTCAACCAGGCGCGCACGCCCATGGAGGTGCTGGAGGCCATTGACCAGGTGATTCCCTTCATCGAGCTGCCCGACCTGCTGGTGCAGGCGCCGCCCAAGCTCAACGGCGCCGGGGTGAGCGCCATCAACGTGGGCGCGCGCCTGGGCGTGGCGGGCCAGCCCCTGGCCGTGCCGGCGCTGCGCGCCGAGCGCTATGCGCTGCTGGACGCGCTGCAGGGCATGCAGGTGACCCTGGCCGACGCGCAGGGCGCCGTGCTGGGCCGGGGCAAGGGCAGCGACATCCTGGAGCACCCGCTGAACGCCGTGGTGTGGCTGGCGCAGGCGCTGCGGCAGGAGGGCATCGCGCTGCAGCCGGGCGACCTGGTCAGCCTGGGCTCGTTTTCGCCGCTGCTGCCGCCCAAGCCGGGCCTCGCGGTCACGGCCACCTACGAAGGGCTGCCGGGCGCGCAGCCGGTGCGGGTGACGTTCAAGTGACAGGCGGCGGGGCGGCCGTGGGCGTGTTGTGCGCGTTCTTCCGGCATGATGGCGGGCTTTCGCTGAGCCGCCCGTGACCGCCCCCGTTTCCTCCCACCGCCTCACCCCGCAGATGCGCGCCGTGCTCCAGGCCATGGAGCGCGCCGCGCGCCCGCCGCTGCACACCCTGCCCGTGGCGCAGGCGCGCGCCGCCTACGAGGCCGGTGCCGGCGTGCTGGAGCTGCCCAAGGCCGCGCTGGCGCGCGTGGAAGACCTGCACATACCGGCGCGCGACGGCCATGCGCTGCCGGCGCGCCTGTACGCGCCCACCGAGGGCGCGCCGCTGCCGCTGCTGCTGTACCTGCACGGCGGCGGCTTCACCATCGGCAGCATCGCCACGCACGACGTGCTGTGCCGCGAACTGGCGCGGCTGGCGGGCTGCATGGTGGTGTCGCTGGACTACCGGCTGGCGCCCGAGCACCGCTTTCCCACCGCCAGCAACGACGCTTGGGACGCGCTGCAGTGGCTCGCGCGCCATGGCGCGCACCTGGGCGCCGACCCGGCGCGCCTGGCCGTGGGCGGCGACAGCGCGGGCGGCACGCTCTCGGCCGTGAACGCCATCCTGGCGCGCGACGCGGGCCTGCCGCTGGCGCTGCAACTGCTGTTCTACCCCGGCACCACGGCGTACCAGGACACGCCCTCGCACAGCGCCTTCGCGCGCGGCCTGGTGCTGGATGCGACGGCCATCGACTGGTTCTTCGGCCATTACGTGGCGCTGCGCGAGGAGCGCGCCGACTGGCGCTTCGCGCCGCTCAACGCCAGCGACGTGGACGGCGTGGCCCCGGCCTGGCTCGGCCTGGCCGAGTGCGACCCGCTGGTGGACGAAGGCATTCTGTACGCCGACAAGCTGCGCGCCGCCGGCGTGCCGGTCGATCTGGAGATCTACCGCGGCGTGACGCACGAATTCATCAAGATGGGCCGCGCCATTCCCGAGGCGCGCCAGGCCCACCACGACGCCGCGCAGGCCCTGCGCCGCGCCTTCCAAACGGATTGACACCATGGCCATGACCTACCAGGACTTCCGCTGCTTCCACCGCCTGCGCGTGCGCTGGGCCGAGGTGGACATCCAGAAAATCGTCTTCAACGCCCACTACCTGACCTATGCCGACTGCGCCATGACCGAGTACTGGCGCGCGCTGGCGCTGCCCTACGAGGCGGGCATGCGCCAGCTCGGCGGCGAGGTCTACCTGAAGAAGGCCAGCGTGGAGTACCACGCCTCGGCGCGCCTGGACGACTGGCTCGACGTGGGCATGCGCTGCGTGCGCATCGGCGACAGCTCCATGGCGTTCGAGGCCGGCATCTTCGCGGGCGAGCGCCTGCTGGTGTCGGTGGAACTGCTCTACGTCTTCGCCGACCCGGCGACGCAGACCAAGCGCCCCGTGCCGCCCGCGCTGCGCGCCATGGTCGGGCACTTCGAGGCAGGCGGCGAGATGGTCGAGCTGCGCGTGGGCGACTGGGCCACGCTGGGGCGCGACGCCACGCAACTGCGCGTGGAGGTGTTCGTGCGCGAGCAGGGCATCGACCCCGCGCTGGAGATCGACGCGCAGGACGCCACGGCGCTGCACGCCGTGGCCTACAACCGCCTGGGCATGCCCATGGCCACCGGGCGCCTGCTGCACGACGGCCCCGGGCTGGCGCGCATTGGCCGCATGGCCGTGGACCGCACGGTGCGCGGCCAGCGCTGGGGCCGCATGGTGCTCGACGGCCTGGTGCAGGCCGCCCAGGCGCGCGGCGACCGCGAGGTCACGCTGCACGCGCAGTGCAGCGCCGAGGGCTTCTACCGCCGCGCCGGCTTCGCGCCGCAGGGCGAGCGCTTCGAGGAAGCGGGCATCACCCACATCGCCATGCACCGCAGGCTGGGTTGACTATGCTTTTGATAGCTTCTGGCGCTTACTGGGTAATGCCTAGCGGCTAATTTGATCAAAATCCTGGCGTTGTCAGGCATCGGGCTGCGCGTAGCGGCGCACCAGGCGGCCCAGCGTGGTGGCCTGCACCAGCAGGCTGAAGACCACGACCACGTAGGTCACGCCGATGACCAGGTCGCGCCCCTGGAATTCCGGCAGCGACAGGGCCAGCGCGATCGAGATGCCGCCGCGCAGGCCGCCCCAGGTCATGATCTTGACCGCGTGCGGGCTGACCTGGCGGAAGCGCCGCAGCGCCGCCATCGGCAGGGCCACGCTGACGCCGCGCGCCAGCAGCACCAACGGGATGGCGACGAGGCCGACCCACAGGCCCGAAAAGTCGAAGGCCAGCGCGATCACCTCCAGGCCGATGAGCCCGAACAGGACCAGGTTGAGCAGTTCGTCGAGCAGGCCCCAGAAGCTGAACAGGTGCTCCCGGGTCTTGTCCGACATGTGCCTGGCCGCCCCGTGGTTGCCCACCACCAGGCCCATGGCCACCACGGCCAGCGGTGCCGAGACGTGCAAGTACTCGGCCAGGCTGTAGCCGCCCGTGGCCAGCGCCAGCGTGATGAGGATTTCCACCGGATAGCTGTCGATGTCGCTGAGCAGCCAGCAGGCCGCATAGCCCGCGGCCACGCCGAACACCAGCGCGCCGGCAACCTCGCGCAGCAGCAGGGTGCCGACGTGCGCGGCCGAGAACTCCGAGGCGCCCGTCGCCAGCCCGACCAGGGTCAGGAAGGTCACCATGGCCGTGCCGTCGTTCAGCAGCGCCTCGCTGGCGATCTTGGCCTCCAGCGAGGGCGGGGCGCCCGCGCTCTTGAGCACCGCCAGCACGGCGATGGGGTCGGTCGGCGAGATCAGCGCGCCGAACACCAGGCACCACAGCAGCGGGATGGGGTGGCCCAGTGCCGCCGTGGCGTAGTACATGCCCACGCCGACCACGGCGGTGGAGATCAGCACCCCCAGCGTCGAGAGCGAAATGATGGCCACCTTGTGCTCGCGCAGGCGCGAGAAATCGACGTGCAGCGCGCTGGCGAACAGCAGGAAGCTCAGCAGGCCGTGGAACACCACTTCGCTGAAGTTGATCTGGGTGACGAGTTTCTGCGCGTAGGCCGACATCTCCGGGCGCGTCAGGCCGATCAGCGAGACGGCCAGGCAGGCCACCAGGCCCGTCAGGGTGATGCCCAGGGTGTCAGGCAGGCCGAGCCGCTTGAGGTACTTGAGGTTGATGACGCCGAAAACGGCGACGATGGCGAACAGGACGCCGGCGCCTTGGAAGATGGTGGGCATGCTGGGGTGGCGGAGTGGACGGGCTGACGCGGGCTGCGTTGTGCCAACGCAAAAATCATAGCTGCTGGCGCTTGCCGGAGTAGCGCTGGTGCCACTTTTGCCTTGATTTTCTGGATGGCACGGGTGTGCGCCGTGCCATGAGGCCCGATGGAGAGCGAAGCAATATTGTCAATAATAAGAATGTTTCTCGTTCATATTATTCTGATTTGCCGTGTCTTCCTCCCCGGCTTCTCCTCTGGTCGCCGCGCTGGCGCTGCACTACGACGAACTGGTCAGCTACGTGCGGCAGCGGTTCGCGGGCAGGGACTGCGCGCACGATGCCGTCCATGCCGTGTGCGTGCGGGTGCTTGAAGCGCCGCACGCCGCCGACGTGCACACGCCGCTGGCCTACTTGCGGCGCGCGGTGCTGCACCAAGCCATCGATTTCTGCCGCCATGACGATGTTCGCGCGGCGCTGATCGAAAGCCGGGCCGAGCCGCCCGAAGCCTTCGCGGCCGGGGGGGATGGCGAAGCCGCGCTCGCATTCAAGCGCGAGGTGCAGGCGCTGGCGCGCATTGTGGAGGCTATGCCGCCACGCGCGCGCCAGGTCTTCCTGCTGCATTGCGTGCATGGCATGGGCCACCAGGAGATCGCTGAGGCCATCGGCGTGACCCGCAGCATGGTCAGCCACCATGCCGCGCGGGCCCTGCGCGACGTCGCGCTCCGCTGGGCGCCCGCGCGCGCCTTGTACCGCAGCGCGGGCGGCGTGTGATGGACAGCGGAAAACAACAACCGCCGCCGCCCAGGCCGACCACGTACCCGCCCGCCGCGCACCTGGACGCCTTGCGTGGCCTGGTGCCGTCGCGCGAGGAATTGCTGCGCGAAGCGCGCGCGCAGACCGAGCGCCAGCACGCGCGCCGCAAGGCCGCCGCCCGCGCAGCCCTGCCCGCCGTGCTGGTGGCCTTGGTGGCAGGCGCCTGGTGGGCCGACCCGGTGCTGCGCACCGAGACGCTGCAGACCGCCATTGGTCAACAGGCGCGCTGGGAGATGCACGACGGCAGCCGCATTCAGCTCGACACGGCAAGCACGGTGCAGGTGGAGATCCGGCTGGCGTCGCGCCGCTTCGTGCTCGAAGCCGGCGCAGCGGCCTTCGTGGCCGCGCACGGCTGGCGGTCCTTCGTCGTGGAGGCGGGCGACACCCGCGTGCGCGACATCGGCACTGCCTTCGACGTGCGCCGCGAAGGGGCCGGCGCGCAGGTCATCGTGACCGAGGGCGCGGTCGAGGTCACGCGCGGCCGCACGGCCCTGGTGCTGCACGCTGGCCAGTTCGTGCGGCCGGACGCCCTGGAGGCGGGCCAGGGCCGGGTGCCGCAAGAGGCCACTGCCTGGCAGCAGGGACGCATGGCCTTTGACGGCACGCCGCTGGCCGATGCGGTGCGTCAGATCCAGCGCTACCGGGGCGCGCCCGTGACGCTTGCCGACGACCCTGCGCTGGCGGCGCTGCGCCTCTCGGGCGACTACGACGTGCAGGGCGTAGAGGCGCTCATTGATGCGCTGCCGCAAGCCCTGCCCGTGCGCGTGCGCCGCGCAGCGGACGGCGCGGTGCACATCGGCGCACGCCGGCGGGTCGCTGGCGAAGGTAAAGATATGTAACTAACATCACCTTCGCGATCCCTCGCACGCCAACGGCATGAACGCGCTCCGGCGCGAACCTGTTTCCACATCCATGCCAACGAGGGAATCCATGCACCCAGAAATCCATGCCCATACGCCGGGCCGCCAGCGCCATCCCGGGGCGCATATCGCATTTGCGGCATTCGGCGCGTTCGCCGCCTGCGCAGCCATCCCCGCCAGTGCCCAGGAGGCGTTACCGCCGCCCCAGGCGCAGGCCGCCGCCGCTGAGATCGACATTCCGGCCCAGCCATTGGATCGTGCCTTGACGGCATTGGCCCGCCAGTCTGGCGCGCGTATCGTCTTTTCCACCGCGCTCACCGAGGGCTGGGCGGCGCCGGCCGTGCGGGGCCGGCTCACGGTGGCGCAGGCGCTACAGCGCCTGCTGGCCAGCTCGGGCCTCGTGGCGCGGCAGACGGGGGAGGGCGGGGGCTACACCGTGGTCGGCACGGCAGCCGCCGCCACTGCCACCGCCGGCGCCACGCTGGCCGAGGTGAAAGTGACAGCCGCCGCCGAGAACGTGGGCCGCACCGAGGGCTCGGGCTCCTACGCGGCGCAGGCGGTGGGCAAGGGCCAGGTCGCGCTACGCGACGTGCCCCGCTCGGTGTCCGTGCTCACGCGCCAGCAACTCGACGACCAGCAGATCACGACGCTGGACGCGGCCGTGGAGCAACTGCCGGGCGTGACGCTGGCGCCGTCCACGACGGGCTACATGGCGTCGAGCTACTACACCCGCGGGTTCAAGGTGACCAGCATCCTGGTGGACGGTTCGCCCTCGTCCGTCTGGAACGACTACGACACGTCGAGCAACACTGGCATGGCCAAGTACGACAACGTGCAGCTGCTGCGCGGCCCGGATGCCGTCTTCTCGGGCAGCGGGCAGCCCTCGGGCGCGATGAATCTGGTGCGCAAGAAGCCGCTGGCCGAGCCGCACCTGAAGTACCGCGTGTCGGCGGGCTCCTGGAACAACTACCAGGGCGAGGTGGACGTGACCGGCAAGATCGCGGAGACGGGCAACCTGCGGGGCCGACTCGTGGCGGCCTACAACGACCGCCAGTATTTTTTTGGCGGTGCGGATCGGCAGCTCTCCACGCTCTACGGCACCCTGGCCGCCGACCTGGGGGAACGCACCGAGCTCACCGTGGGCATGAGCCACGACCGCAACGAGGGCTCCGGCCGCGACGGCGCACCGCATCTGCCGCGCTATGCCACGGGCGAGCCGCTGCCGGTGCCGCGCGGGCTGGGGTACACCCGGTGGTCCTTTACCGATGCACACTCGACCAATGCATTCGCCAGCCTGCGCCACGACTTCGGGGCGTCGTGGATCGGGCACCTGAACGCGTCACGCACGGCATCGTCGCTGCGCACCAACGTCTCTTCGTACAACGGCGCGGTGAATCCGCGCACGGGTACGGGCTCGTATCTTTATGAGGGCACCTGGGCCGAGGGGGAGCACAAGGTGACGGCCATTGACGGCTACGTCACTGGCCAGTTCGACCTGCTGGGCCGGCGCCACCGCCTGATCGCTGGCGCTGACCACCGCGATTCAGACAACGTGACGGATCTCTACTATGGCACCGCCGGGCGCGTGGACATCAACGACTGGCGCACGGTGAACCCCGATGCGCTGCTGCCCCGCAATGCGCGCGGCGCGTTCGACGGCACGATGGCCAGCCGCACGCGCGAGCAGGGCGCATACGCCAACGCGCGCTTCGAGCTGGGCCGGGGCTGGAGCACCACGCTGGGCGGCCGCTATTCGCGCATCCGCATCCAGCGCCCCGGCGGCTCGACCTGGGACAGCGACGGCCAGCCCTACATCGCCACCAACCAGAGCAGCGGCAACTTCATACCGTTCTACGCGCTGGCCTACGAGCTGTCGCCGCACTGGTCGGCGTACTTCACCGTCGCCAGGAGCTTCGAGGACCAGAGCAACTACTACACCGAGTCCGGCCGCCCGCTGTCGCCCACCACGGGCCGCAGCTTCGAGCTGGGCGTGAAGGGCGAGCACTGGGACGGGCTGTTGCAGACCAACCTCACGGTCTATCGTTCGCGGCGCGACAACTTCGCGGTGCGGGTCAGCGATCCCAGTGGCTTCGACGTGCCCGGCCGCAGCTGCTGCTACAGCGGCGACGGCCGCTTCCTGGCCCAGGGCATCGAAGCGGAAGTCAGCGGCAAGCTGGCGCAGGGCTGGCAGGTCAATGCCGGCTACACCTACGACGACAACGAGACCTCCTACGGCGCCAGCGACGGCACGCGCTATGCCAGTTACACGCCCAAGCACATCTTCAAGCTTGCGTCGCGCTACGACCTGTGGGGCAGCCTGGCGGGCTGGACGGTGGGCGGCGGCGTGCGGGCGCAGTCCAGCTTCTTCAAGAGCGGCACCGTCAGCACCTGGAACCCCACCGGCGGGCGCGACGGCGCGGGCGCCTTCGATGGGCCCGCAGTGGCTTACCGGTTCACCGAGCCCGGCCGCGCGGTCTGGAACCTGTTCGTCGAGCACCGGCTGTCGAAGAGCCTGACGCTGGCGCTCAACATCAACAACCTGTTCGACAAACGCTACTTCAGCGCGGTGGGCAATACGGCCGGGGGCAACATCTTTGGCGAGCCGCGCAGCGTGGGGCTGACGCTGCGCGGGCAGCTATGACGGAGAAACTCAGATGTCCGCCAGCAGCGCATAGGGCAGCGGCAGCAGCGTGAGCGGCACGCCGCCCGCGTGCAGCGCGCCGCCGGCCGCCGCGACCTGCAGCGCCACCAGCGCATCCACCCCGCCGCCCGGCGCGGCGGCGGCCTGCACCACGGTGCCCACGGGCTGCTCGGCATCGTCGGGCGCGAACACCTCGGCGCCCACGGCCAGCGCCGAGGGAGCGTGCGCCAGGTAGGTGCGGCGCTTGAGCGTGCCGCGGAACTGGCTGCGCGCCACCACCTCCTGGCCGGGGTAGCAGCCTTTCTTGAAGTTCACGCCGCCGATGGATTCGTAGTTCAGCATCTGCGGCACGAACGTATCCGCCACCGGCGCCGTGAGCGTGGCAACGCCGCTGCGCACCTCGCTCCAGTCCCACAGGCCGGGCGCCAGCGCCGGGCCGGCGGGCGCGGGGGCGTCGGCCGGGGCCACGAGCAGCGCGCGCGGCTGGCCTTCCGCAGGGTAGAGGTGCACCACGCTTGCAGGGCAAAAATCGGCTTTTGACCAGGCGGGTAAAGCGCTGCCAGCTATGGAAAGCAGAGCATCCCCGGCCAGGCCCCAGCATTGGAAATCGGCCGAGGCATCCGTCAGCCGCGCCTTGGCGCGCAGCACGAACATGGACAGGCGCTTGAGCGCCGCGGGCAGCAGGTCGCGGCTGCACACCAGCAGCAGCTCGGTGCCGCTGCGCTGGAAGCCGATAAAGCTGGCCAGCATGCGCCCCTTGGGCGACAGGTAGGCCGCCAGGCGCGCCTGGTGGTCCTGCAGCAGGGCGAAATCCTGCGTGAGCTGGCCTTGCAGGAACGACGCGGCGTCCGCGCCTTCCACGCGGATCACGCCCAGGTGGGGCAGGGGGGCAATTCCGTTGAGAAGCTGGGTCATGGCGAGCGATTATCATCCCCGGCTCTATTCATTCTGTGCGCTGGGGTTGTGCGTCGCTTACTGGTTTTATTGCTGTTGATTGCGGGCGCACTGGGCGGCGGCGCGGCCTGGTGGCTGCACCAACCCCTGGATCTGGGCGGCGCCCAGGCGCTGGAGCTGGAGATCGAGCCCGGCACCACCCCGCGCGGCGTGGCCCGCGCCGTGGTGGCCGCCGGGGTGCGTACCGACGCGCGCCTGCTCTACGGCTGGTTCCGCGTATCGGGACAGGACCGGCGCATCAAGGCCGGTAACTACGAAATTCCCGCAGGCACCACGCCCCAGGGCCTGCTGCAGAAGCTCGCGCGCGGCGAGGAAACCCTGCGCGCGCTGACGCTGGTCGAGGGCTGGAACTTCCGCCAGGTGCGCGCCGCGCTGGCGCGCGACGAGGGCCTGCGCCATGACGCCACGGTGCTGGACGATGCGCAGCTGATGGACAGGCTGGGCCGCCCCGGCGTGGCCCCCGAAGGCCGCTTCTTTCCCGACACCTACACCTACGCCAAGGGCAGCAGCGAGCTGGCGCTGCTGCGCCGCGCCCTGCACGCCATGGACCGCCGCCTGGAGGCCGCCTGGGCCCAGCGTGCCAGCGATACGCCGCTCAAGAGCGCGGACGAGGCGCTGATCCTCGCCAGCATCGTGGAAAAGGAAACCGGCCTGGCCAGCGACCGCGCGCACATCGCCGGCGTCTTCGCCAACCGCCTGCGCGTGGGCATGCTGCTGCAGACCGACCCCACGGTCATCTACGGCCTGGGCGAGAAGTTCGACGGCAACCTGCGCAAGCGCGACCTGCAGACCGACCACCCCTGGAACACCTACACCCGCCCCGGCCTGCCGCCCACGCCCATCGCCATGCCGGGCAAGGCGGCGCTGCTGGCCGCCGTGCAGCCGCAGGAGACGCGTGCGCTGTACTTCGTCGCCAAAGGCGATGGCTCCAGCCATTTCAGCGCCACGCTGGACGAGCACAACCGCGCGGTCAACCGCTACCAACGAGGGCAGAAATGAAACACCCCCTGAGGCGCTTCGCGCCTTCCCCCTCTCTCTACGCGCTTCGCGCTATGGGAGGGGGACGCAGCCAGCGCGGCGGGGCGGCCCTTGCGCGGCTGCCCGCGCTTGGGGCGCGCCGGTTTCATGGGCCGTGGGTGGCGCGCAGCGCCATGGAGAACTGATATGGAGCCAGGGCTGTTCATCACCTTCGAGGGCATCGACGGCGCGGGCAAGAGCTCGCACATCGAGGCGCTGGCCCGTGCCTTCGAGGCCCAGGGCCGCCGTGTCACGCGCACGCGCGAGCCCGGCGGCACGCCGCTGGCCGAGAAGCTGCGCGCGCTGCTGCTGCACGACGCCATGGACGCGCTGACCGAGGCCCTGCTGGTGTTTGCCGCGCGGCGCGACCACCTGGTGCAGGTGATCGAGCCCGCACTGGCGCGCGGCGAGGTGGTGCTGTGCGACCGCTTCACCGACGCCACCTTCGCCTACCAGGGCGCAGGGCGCGGGTTCGATCAGGCGGTGCTATTGATTCTGGAGCATATGGCGCAGACTGGGCTTGGGCCAGACCCCGATTTGATGCGTGAGCCCGATGCCACGGTGTGGTTCGACGTGCCGGTGGACGTGGCCGCCCGGCGCCTGGCCGCCGCGCGCGCGCCCGACCGTTTCGAGGCCGAGCCGCAGGCCTTTTTCCAGCGCGTGGCCCAGGGCTATGCCGAGCGCGCCGCTGCTGCGCCGCAGCGCTTCGTGCGCATCGACGGTGCGCAGCCGCTGCCGCAGGTGCAGCAGCAGGTGTTCGCCGCGCTGCGCCAGCGCGGCTGGCTGGAGGAGGCCGCGCCATGAGCGCCATCGCCCCCTGGATCGCCGCGCAGCGCGACCAGTTGCTGGCCCAGCGCGGCCACGCCTGGCTGCTGCAGGGGCCCTCGGGCCTGGGCCAGTTTGAACTGGCGCTGGAGCTGGCGCGCGCCTGGCTGTGCGACGCGCCCACGCCCCAGGGCGCCTGCGGCCAGTGCGGCAGTTGCCACGCCGTGGCGGTGCACACCCACGCCGACCTGTGCGTGCTCATGCCCGAGACCGTGATGCTGGCGCTGGGCTGGCCGCTGCCCGAGAAGGCCCAGGCCGAGATCGACGATAAGAAGCGCAAGCCCAGCCGCGAGATCCGCGTGGAGGCCATGCGCGACGCGGTGGAGTTCTGCCAGCGCACCTCGGCGCGCGGCCGGGGCAAGGCGGTGCTGGTCTATCCGGCCGAGCAGATGAACACCATCACGGCCAACGCGCTGCTCAAGACGCTGGAGGAGCCGCCGGGCGACACGCGCTTCGTGCTTGCCAGCGAGGCCGCGCACCTGCTGCTGCCCACCATCCGCAGCCGCTGCCTGGGCCACACGCTGCATTGGCCGGCCGAGGCGCAGGCGCTGCAGTGGCTGCAGGCCCAGGGCCTGGCGCCCGAGGTGGCGCAGGCGCAGTTGCGCGCCGCCGGCGGCCGCGCGCAGGACGCGCTGGCGCAGGCCCAGGCCGGGCGCAGCCCCGCGGCCTGGGCGCAACTGCCCAAGGCGCTGGCGCGTGGCGAGGTGGCGGCGCTGGCCGACTACACCCCGGCCCAGGCCATCAACACCCTGCAAAAGCTCTGCCACGACCTGCAGGCCAGCGCGTGCGGGGCCGCGCCGCGCTACTTCGCCACGGCCGACCTGCCGCCGCCGCCGCCCTTGCTGGCGCTGGCGCGCTGGGCCCAGGCGCTGACGCGTGCGGCGCGCACGGCCGAGCATCCGTTCAACACCGGCCTGATGCTGGAGGCGCTTGTGGCACAGGCGCGCCAGACACTACACTCACGCCATTGAAGAGAGCCCCACGAGCCCATGAGCACTCCCTCCACAGCGCCGCGTCCCAGCGTCATGCAGCTGGCCATCAAGGAAAAGGCGGCCCTGTACGCGGCCTACATTCCTTTCTTTGCCGAGGGCGGCATCTTCGTGCCCACCAACCGCGAATACCGCCTGGGGGATGACGTGTACGTGCTGCTGACGCTGCCCGACGACACGCAGCGCTACCCCGTGGCGGGCCGCGTGGCCTGGGTCACGCCCGCGCGCGCCGGCGGCAACCGCACCCAGGGCGTGGGCATCCATTTCCCGAAGGACGAGAAGTCGCGCCAGCTCAGGCTCAAGATCGAGGAAATCCTGGGCACGGCCCTGGGTTCGGACCGATCGACGCAAACGCTCTGAGCTTTTTTGCCTACTCGCATGCCGGCCCGTGGGCCGGCATGGCCGTTTTCCAGCCTATGTTCACCGATTCGCACTGTCACCTCACGTTCCCCGAGCTGGCCAGCCAGCTTCCCGCCATCCGCCAGGCCATGCAGCAGGCGCAGGTCGACCGGGCGCTGTGCATCTGCACCACGATGGAAGAGTTCGCGCAGGTGCATGCGCTGGCCCTGGCGCACGACAATTTCTGGTGTTCCGTGGGCGTGCATCCTGACAACGAGGGCGTGACCGAACCCACCGAGCAGGACTTGCGCGCGCATGCCGCCTTGCCGCGCGTGGTGGCCATCGGCGAGACCGGGCTGGACTACTACGGCATGGAAGACCGCAAGGGCGGCCGCAGCATCGCCGACCTGGAGTGGCAGCGCGCGCGCTTTCGCACGCACATCCGCGCCGCCCGGGCCGTGGGCAAGCCGCTGGTGATCCACACCCGCAGCGCATCCGAAGACACGCTGGCCATCCTGCGCGAAGAGGGCGAGGACGGCGCGGGCAACCGTGCCGGCGGCGTGTTCCATTGCTTCACCGAGTCGATGGCCGTGGCGCGCGCGGCGCTGGACCTGGGCTACTACATCTCGTTCTCGGGCATCGTCACGTTCAAGAGCGCACAGGAGCTGCGCGATGTGGCCGCCTTCGTCCCCATGGACCGCATGCTGATCGAGACCGACAGCCCGTACCTCGCGCCGGTCCCCTACCGCGGCAAGACGAACACGCCGGCCTACGTGCCCTATGTGGCGCAGCAGATCGCCACCGTGCGCGGCATCGGCGTGCAGGCCGTGGCCGAGGCGACCAGCCGCAATTTCGAGGCCCTGTTCGCCGGGGTGCGGGCATGATGCGCCGCCGCCTGCTGGCCGCCGCGGCGCTGGGCTGGGGCGCGTGGGGGCTGGCCTGGGCCGGTTCGTACGACGATTTCTTCACCGCCATCCGGCGCGACGATGCCGGGGCCATCACGGCGCTGCTGCGCCGAGGGTTCGACCCCAACACGGTGGACGCCAAGGGCGTGCCGGCCCTGGTCCTGGCGCTGCAGCTGGAATCGTTCAAGGCCTTCGGCGCCTTGCTCCAGGCGCCCGGCCTCAAGGTGGACCAGCCCAACGCGCAAGGGGAAAGCGCGCTGATGCTGGCGGCCATCAAAGGCCACCTGGACCTGGCCCGCGCGCTGGTCGCCAGGGACGCCGATGTGAACAAGACCGGCTGGACGCCCCTGCACTACGCCGCATCCGGCACCGGCGACCAGCAGCCCGCGATGCTGGCGCTGCTGCTGGAGCACCACGCCTACATCGACGCCGGCTCGCCCAATGGCAGCACGCCGCTGATGCTGGCGGCGCAGTACGGCACGCGCGCCAGCGCGCAGTTGCTGCTGGAGGAGGGGGCGGACCCTGCCATCAAGAACCAGCTGGGCCTGGCGGCCGCCGACTTTGCCCTGCGGGCCGGGCGCAAGGACTTGGCGCAGCAACTGGCGGCTGCCGTCCGGCAGCGCCAACCGAACCGGGGCCAGTGGTAGCTTTATTTTTGATAGCTGCTAGCGCTTGACTGGCAAGGGCTGAAGGCCATTTTTATTGGAAATCAGCCTGTGTGGTTCTGCAGCCGCGCGTAGATGCCGCCCTGGGCCAGAAGCTGGGCGTGCGTGCCTTGCTCTGCCACGCGGCCCTGCTGCATGACGACGACGCGGTCGGCATGCTCGATGGTCGAGAGGCGGTGGGCGATCACCAGCGTCGTGCGCCCTTGCATCAGGCGCTGCAGCGCGTCTTGCACCAGCCGTTCGGACTCGGTGTCGAGCGCGGAGGTGGCTTCGTCGAGGATCAGGATCGGCGCGTCCTTGTAGAGCGCCCGCGCGATCGCCAGGCGCTGGCGCTGCCCGCCGGACAGCTGGGTGGCGTTGTGCCCCACCAGCGTGTGCATGCCCTGGGGCAGGCTGGCCACGTGCCCGGCCAGGTTGGCGGCTTCCAGGCAGGCGCGCACCCGTGCTTCGTCAAGGGGCGCGCCCAGTGCCACGTTGGCTGCGATGCTGTCGTTGAACATCACCACATCCTGGCTCACCATGGCGAATTGCGCGCGCAGGTGGTCCAGGCGCCAGTCGGGCAGCGGGCAGCCGTCCAGGAGGATTTCCCCTTCGCTGGCGAGCACGAAGCGCGGCAGCAGATTGACCAGCGTGGTCTTGCCGGCGCCGGAGGGGCCGACCAGCGCGACCACCTCGCCAGGACGCACGCTGAGGCTCACGCGGTCCAGCGCGGGGGACTGGTCCTGCGCGAACCGCACGGTCACGTCGCGCAGCTCCAGCGCGCCGCGCACCGGGCTCGGGGCCTGGTGGCCACTCGCCTCGCTGCCGGTGTCGTTGATGAGCATGAGGCCGCGCTCCAGGGCGGCCACGCCGCGCGTGAGCGGGTTGGAGACATCGGCCATGCGGCGCATGGGCGCGACCAGCATCAGCATGGCCGTGATGAACGAGGCGAACCCCCCCACGGTGATGGCCTGGCCGCCGTCCGCGCCGGTGCGGCTTTGCCACAGGGCGATGCAGATCACGGTGGACAAGGCCCCCGCCGCGAGCAACTGCGTGAGCGGCGTCATGGCGGCCGAGGCGATCGTTGCCTTGATCGCCAGGCGGCGCAGGCTGTCGCTGAGCTGGCCGAAGCGCTGGTTCTGCGCCGCCTGCGCGCCATGCAGGCGCACCACGCGGTGGGCCAGCACGTTTTCCTCGACCACGTAGGCGAGGTCGTCGGTGGCCTGCTGGCTGGCCTTGGTGATGCGGTAGAGGCGGCGCGACAGCGTCTTCATGATCCAGGCCACGCCGGGCACCACGACGGCGACGATGAGCGTCAGCTGCCAGTTCAGGTAGAGCAGGTAGCCCAGCAGCGCGACCAGCGTGAAGCCGTCGCGCGAGATGCCCATCAGGGCCTGCACCAGCAGCGTGGCGCCGGTCTGCACCTCGTACACCACGGTGTTGGAGAGCGTGCTGGCCGACTGGCGCGAGAACAGCGCCATCTCGGCCGACAGCAGCCGCTCGAACAAGGCCTTGCGCAGCAGCAGCATGCCTTCGTTGGCGATGCGCGTGATGGCGTACTGGCTGGTGAACTGGGCAATGCCGCGCACCAGGAAGACCCCGATGATGGCCAGCGGCACCAGCCACAGCTCCAGCGTGCCGTCGGTGAAGCCGCTGTCGAGCAGCGGCTTGAGCAGGGCCGGGATCAGCGGTTCTGTGATGGCGCCGACCACGGTGCCGAAGAAGGCCAGGCCCCATGCCACGCGGTGCCCGCTGAAGAACGGCAGCAGGCGCCGCAACCTGGCGCGCAGGCCCGGTGGCGGGGGGGCAGCGGCGCTGGCGGCGTGAGGGGTTCCGGAATCAGGGGCTTGCATGTGGGGCCGGATTCTACGGTTCGCCCGGTGTACCATACCGTTTGTCACAGGAGTTCGGGATCCATGTGTAATATGCCGGGTTGTCTTCCGGCTTTGTTGCGTAAGGTTCCGACGGCTGCCAATGACCACTGACCGATCCATCCCCTCCCCAGCGGCTGCGCCGCTTCTTCCTTTGCGCCGCCAGGTCCTGGCGGCGATCCTCTCCCTCCCCGCCATACCCGCTCTCGCACAGTTCCGTGTCGAAGTCACGGGCGTCGGACTGACGCAGTTGCCGATTGCGCTGGCGCCCTTCCGGGGCGAGGCGCAATCGCCGCAGCGCATTTCGGCGATCGTGCAGGCCGACTTGGAGCGCAGCGGACAGTTTCGTGGCATTGATGCCGCAGGGGCCGCGCTGGACGAAGTCTCGCGCCCCGACATGGCCCAGTGGCGGCAAAAAAGCGCCGACTCGCTGGTGACCGGCAGCATCACGCGCCTGGCCGATGGCCGCTACGACATTCGCTTCCGCCTGTGGGACGTGGTGCGGGCCCAGGATCTGGGAGGGCAGAGCTTCGTCGTCAGCCAGGGGGACCTGCGCCTGGTGGCGCACCGCATTGCCGACTTCGTCTATGAGAAGCTCACGGGGGAGCGCGGCGTGTTTTCCACGCGCATCGCCTACGTGACGAAAGCCGGCGGGCGCTACAGCCTGTGGGTGGCCGATGCCGACGGCGAGAACGCCCAGGCCGCCTTGTCGAGCCCCGAGCCGATCATCTCGCCGGCCTGGGCGCCCAATGGCACCCAGCTGGCCTATGTGTCGTTCGAGTCCCGCAAGCCCGTGGTGTACGTGCATGACGTGGCCAGCGGGCGCCGCCGTCTCATCGCCAACTTCCGCGGCTCCAACAGTGCGCCAGCCTGGTCGCCCGATGGCCGGCAACTGGCCGTCACCCTGACGCGCGACGGCAGCTCGCAGCTCTACACCATCGACGCCAACGGCGGCGAGCCGCGCCGCCTGATGCAAAGCAGCGGCATTGATACGGAGCCTGTGTTCTCCGGCGATGGCCGCACCATCTACTTCGTGAGCGATCGCGGCGGTGCGCCGCAGATCTACAAGGTGGGCGCATCGGGAGGCAACGCCGAGCGCGTCACGTTCTCCGGCAACTACAACATCTCGCCCAGCGTGAGCCCGGATGGCCGCTGGCTTGCCTATATCTCGCGTGTCGGCGGGGCCTTCAAGCTGCATGTCATGGATCTGGGCACGGGCGCCGTGAACGCCATCACCGATACCACCGCGGACGAGAACCCAAGTTTCGCACCCAATAGCCGTTTGATTGTCTACGCCACCCAGCAGCAGGGCCGTGAGGCGCTCATGACCGCCACGCTGGACGGAAAGATCAAGGCACGGCTGGCGGGGCAGGGCGGAGACATACGCGAGCCCGACTGGGGGCCGTACCAAAAACAGTGAATTCGATCTGATTTAACCCGTATCCAAGATTGCAGGAGCAATTGCGCATGAAACATTTGAAACGCCTTTCCATCGCCTTGACTGTGGCCGCCCTGATGGCAGGCTGCAGCACTGGCGTCAAGCTGGACGATCAGGCCCCTGTGGAGGACCGTTCGGCAGCGACCAATGCCGGTGCCAACACAGGCAATACGGCCCAAAGCGGTGTCGCAGGGGTCAACCTCGGCCAATCCGACCGTGACGGCGGCGGCCCCGTGGGCGTGAGCCGCACCATCTATTTCGACTTTGACAGCTATGCCATCAAGTCCGAGTACCAATCGGTGCTGGACGCCCACGCGCGCTTCATCAAGGCCGCACCGGGCCGCAAGGTCATGCTCGAAGGCCATACCGATGACCGTGGCGGCCGCGAGTACAACCTGGCGCTGGGCCAGAAGCGTGCCGAGGCCGTGCGCCGCTCGCTGGGGCTGCTGGGCGTGTCCGATGGCCAGATGGAAGCCATCAGCTACGGCAAGGAAAAGCCTGCCGTGCAAGGCGGCAGCGAGGACGCCCGGGCGCAGAACCGCCGCGTTGAACTGTCGTACCGCTGATGCGCAGAGCCCGCTTTCCTTCCTGGGCCAAGGCCGCACTCGTGGCGGCTTTGGCATCCGTCTATGCGGTAGGTAGCCATGCGGCGCTTTTCGAGGATGACGAGGCGCGCCGCGCCATCCTGGAGTTGCGCCAGCGGGTGGATGGGCTGACCCAGGGGAGCCAGCGCACGGGGGACGAGTCGTCGCAGTTGCGCCGCAGCCTGCTGGATCTGCAGACCCAGATTGAGGCGTTGCGCACCGAACAGGCCAAGCTGCGTGGGCAGAACGAGCAGCTTCAGCGCGACATCGCGGAGCTGCAGCGGCGCCAGAAAGACATGGCGCAGGGCGTGGAAGAGCGCCTGCGCCAGTTCGAGCCCGTGAAGGTGAGCCTGGATGGCCAGGAGTTCCAGGCAGATCCGGCCGAGAAGCGTGACTTCGAGTCCGCGCTGGAGGTTTTCCGCACGGGTAAGTTCGCTGACGCTGGCCAGGCATTCGCCACCTTCATCAAGCAGTACCCGCGCAGCGGCTACGTGCCTTCGGCGCGCTTCTGGCTGGGCAACGCCCAGTACGCGACGCGCGACTACAAGGAGGCGATTGGCAACTTCAAGGCATTGTTGGCGGCTGCGCCCACCCATGGGCGTGCGCCCGAGGCCGCACTCTCGATTGGCAACTGCCAGGTGGAATTGAAGGACACGCGTGCCGCACGCAAGACCTTTGAAGATCTGGTCAAGGCCTATCCCCAATCCGAGGCCGCTGGCGCCGCCAAGGAACGCTTGGCGCGTCTCAAGTGACGGATCCCGTGGCCGATGAGGCAGATCTCCAGCGCCGCTTTGGCGGCCTGGAGCGTTTGTATGGCGTCGAGGGTGCCCAGCGCATCCACACGGCGCATGTGGCCGTGGTGGGCATCGGCGGGGTCGGCTCCTGGGCCGCGGAGGCCTTGGCGCGCAGCGGTGTGGGCCGATTAACGCTGGTGGATCTCGACCATGTCGCGGAATCAAACATCAACCGCCAAGTCCATGCGCTGACCGGAACGGTTGGCCAGGCCAAGGTGCAGGCGATGCGCGACCGTATCGCACAGATCCATCCCACCTGCTCCGTGCTTTGTATTGAGGACTTTGTTGACCCCACGAACTGGCCTGGCGTGCTGCCAGTGGCTGTCGATGCCGTCATTGATGCTTGCGACCAGGTGCGCGCCAAGACATCCATGGCGCAGTGGGCACGAAGTTCGGGCAAGTTGTTCGTCAGCGTGGGAGCCGCCGGAGGGAAGCGTCTCGCGCACAAGGTGGACATTGATGATCTGTCGGCGGTCACACACGATCCTTTGCTGGCCCAGGTGCGCTACCAATTGCGCAAGCACCATGGCGCGCCGAAGGAAGGGCGAAAAATGAATGTTGCCTGCGTGTTCAGCAGGGAATCGGTGGCCCCTCCCGATGTGTCATGCGGCTTGGCTGGTGACGGCTCGCTCAACTGCCATGGCTATGGTTCGGTGGTCGCCGTGACTGCGACTTTTGGCCAGTGCGCAGCAGGATGGGTGTTGGATCATATGGCGCGCAAAGATTCGTAGCTGCGAAAACATGCTAGAATCTATGGCTTCTCTGTAGAAGTTGAGAAGAATTTTGGGTCGTTAGCTCAGTTGGTAGAGCAGCGGACTTTTAATCCGTTGGTCGCAGGTTCGAATCCTGCACGACCCACCACATAAAATCCAATGAAATCAAGGCCTTAGCGCGTGTGCGCCAAGGCCTTTTTTCTTTGCTTTTCCGAAAAAATTCGGGATTGGTGCAAAAGTGGTGCAGTCGGAGACTCAACGCCAGTCGATCTTCCTATTAGGAAAGGACATCGAGTGGCAAGCATTAAGAAGCGCGGCGAGTACTGGAGAGCACAAGTGCGCCGCAAAGGGTATCCGACGATCTCACTGGATTCGGCGCGCCAATGGTGGGCCAGTCGGTGCTCCTGGCCGGGGGCGCATCGCGGTGCGGCCAGCAATGACACGCCCACCGAGACGTTCGGGTAGCGTGCTGCCTGCCAACGCATGGGGTTGCTCGGCGCGGCATCTACGACAACATGAAGACAGCTGTGGACTCCTTGCGCTAGTTTTCCCGCGGATAATGAAAACATGAGCGACACCATCAATGCCGATCCGGCCGAGTTGGCCAAATTCTCTGAACTGGCCCATCGCTGGTGGGATCCTGAGAGCGAGTTTCGCCCTTTGCATCAGATCAATCCTTTGCGGCTGGAGTGGATCCTTGGGTGGACCCCCTTGAGTGGTAAGAAGGTTCTTGACGTCGGATGCGGTGGCGGTATCTTGGCCGACTCCATGGCCCGCAAGGGGGCGGATGTGATGGGCATCGACCTGTCTACCAAAGCCCTGCGGATTGCCCAGTTGCATGCTCTTGAGACGCAGACGCCCTCTGTCCAGTACCGAGAAATCAGCGCCGAAGCCATGGCGGCTGAGCAGCCGGACCAATTCGATGTCGTGACTTGCATGGAGATGCTCGAGCACGTGCCCGACCCCGCATCGGTTGTACGGTCATGCGCACAGCTTGTGAAACCCGGCGGCTGGGTCTTTTTCTCTACCATCAATCGCAACATGAAGGCATTTGCCTTAGCAATCGTTGCAGCCGAGTATTTTTTGAAAATGATTCCGCGTGGCACCCATGAGTACGCCAAGCTCATTCAGCCGCGTGAGCTGGCCGCATATTGCCGAGAGGCGGGGCTTCAGCTACGCCAAGCCAAAGGCCTCTCGTACAGTCCACTGACTCAGCGATACAGTCTGGGCGCGGATACCAGTGTGAATTACCTTTTCGCCACGCAGAGGGCGGTGTGATGCGGGGGATGTTTGCGCAGGCCAAGGCGGTTCTGTTTGATCTCGATGGGACCTTGGTCGACAGTGCTCCCGATCTTGGGGCAGCAGTCGACAAGATGCGCGTGGAGCGCGGCCTGCCTTCCTTGCCTTTTGCTCGCTATCGGCCGATGGCTGGGGCAGGTGCCCGGGGCATGTTAGGCGAGGCTTTTGGCATAGGCCCGGACCACCCCGATTTTTCTGCGATGCGTGAGGAGTTCTTCCAGAACTACCAAGTTTGCCTGATGGAGCGGACCTTGCCTTTTGATGGGGTGGCTCAGCTCATGGATAGGCTGGCGGGACTGGGGCTGCCCTGGGGGGTCGTCACCAACAAATCCACCCGGTTCAGCGAACCTTTGACGCGCGGCATACCTTTGTTCTCAATGGCCAGCACGGTGGTCAGTGGCGATACCACGCCCTATGCCAAGCCGCATCCCGCACCGCTTCTGGAGGCAGCGGAGAGAATGCGCATTGCCCCCCGTGACTGCATCTACGTGGGTGATGACGAGCGCGATATCCAGGCAGGGCATGCTGCAGGCATGGGGACGGTCGCGGCCGTCTATGGCTACTTGGGACTGGTTCAGGAGCCTCTGGACTGGGGGGCGCACGCCATCATCAATTCCCCTCTTGAGCTCTTGCAATTGCTCGATAGGGACTAAAATAAGACACAAGGGGCTGTCCTGGTTTCGACGTGGGTTCGGAATCGGTGCGGTGCATGTCGAGCTTGAGTGATGCTCGTAAATCTCCATTCACTAAAGTAACTGCAAACGACGAACGTTTCGCACTCGCCGCTTAAATCCGGTGAGCCTTGCAACAGCACGCTGATGGGCTGGGCAAGGGGGTAGTGATACCTCCAGGCTGCAAGGGAATTCACATCAGCTGGCCGTCTGCCGGGTACCTTGGCAGAGGGTGAGATTAAAGGGTGCTGGCTGTCGGCATAGCGTGCGTCTGCGCGATGCCGACGGCGAGATTCAAAACAGAGCGCTAAACATGTAGATCTGCTCGACGAAGGCTTGCGGACGCGGGTTCAATTCCCGCCAGCTCCACCATTTTTGCAAACCGTTGATTTATAACGGTTTTTCGACGGTAGCGCGGTGTAACGCTTCACAGTGCCGCTTTGGGGTGCCACTTAGGAGGCACACATGCGCGCCGCCGCGTTCCTCTCCCAGTCCCATCACGGCGTTTACTACGCCCGGTTTGTCGTTCCACAACAACGATTGACCCCCGGAAATAGTCGAGAATTCCGGCTATCCACCGGCACAAAAGACCCCCGCGCAGCGCGTGCGCTGGCGCGTCATTTGCGCGTCTGCTTTGAGCAGTACCTGATGGACAATGCGACGTATCGGCGTACCCACGCCATCGAATTCCTACGCGCACATATGCCAGAACGTCCAAACAAGCCAATGGGCTTCGGTGTCAAACGCACCAAAGACGGCTACGAACTCACAGACCTGACACCAGCAGACGCAAAAGCCCTTGCAGCCGGGGACATGGACGACTTGCTAGCGAATCTCGAAAGCCGCTGGAACACCGCACAGCCCGCACCAATCGCGCAAGTTCCACCCCCTGGCAAGGAGCCGAACCCGGCCCCCAGGCCGGGCGCGGGAGCGGGCGACGAAAGCGGGGCGCAGGGGCAAGGCCCCGCACCAAAGACGGCACCACGTCGATCCCGTTTGCTGGTCGAAAAACTCGCCCGCGAGTTCATGGAATACGAAGCCAGCCGGGCGAAAAACGGCGAAATGGCATCGAAAGAAATCAACAAAATCACGACGCGCCTGAAACCGTTCCTCGAATACTTTGAGGGTCGAGAAATCAACGACCTCACCCCGTTCGACATGGAACAGTTCGCCCGCGAAATGGCTTATTACCCGACGTTTCTTGATGACATTAGCGAAGCCAAAGGGCTGAAATTCGGCGAAATCATTGCAAAAACGAAGGCGGGCACATTGATGACAAACGACGGAGAACCCGCGTTGACTATCACGAAAAACACGCATGCGGGATACATGCAAATCCCGAAAAACTTCATCACCTACTGCACTAAAAGAAACCTTGGCAGTAAAGCGCTGGTCGAGGGATTGAGCGTTCCCGTTCCGAATTTGCGTGAAGGCACAAAACGCCGGGCTTTTCTCAAAGAAGAACTACAGCAAATCTTCAACAGCGCGTACTACCGCGAATCGCGCTACAACACTGCGCATCAGTATTGGGTTCCGCTCATCGCCGCATTCACGGGCGCACGGGTGAATGAAATCGCGCAACTGCAACCCACGGACGTGAAAAAAGACGACGAGGGGCTTTGGTATTTCGACATTACGGACGATGACGAAAACAAGAAAACACTAAAAACCGCACAATCCAAGCGAATTATTCCCCTGCATCAAGTTTTGTTGAATTTGAGACTTGTCGAATACGTCAAACGTAAGCAATCCGAAAACGCGGCGAACTTGTTCGACATTACACCGGAGCGAGCCGACCGCCACGGGCGCACACCCGCCCGCTGGTTCAATGCGGAATACCTGCGGGGGTATTTGCACATCGAAGACCCCGCCGTTTCGTTCCATTCATTCCGCCATCGTTTCATCACGTCCATGCACCAAGCCATTTTTGACGCCTCGGACGTAAAGGGCGAACTCATTGCATCGACAACCCCCGCGCTGATTCTCCGGCGCATGGTTGGACATTCGGATTTGAGTCTGATGACTGCGGGCCGGTCGAAAGACGTTCACACCGATACATACACCGGTGCGCTTTCGGTCAAAAGCATGAAAAAAGTCATTGACCTTCTTCAGTATCCCGGCGTTCGTTTCTGGGAATACACCGAACCGACTGAAGGAAAGCGTCAGCGCATGAAAGGCCCGGACGCTTTTGAAATCTCGGGCGATGACTTGGCTAACATACTTTAGCCCCCGTAGCCATAGCCTTGGCTATGGCTAACCGTTCTAGCCTTGGGCTTATCGGTTTCCTTCAACTTGGCTTCCCAATCCTCCCCATCCACGGCGTGCATGCCAGGGTCTTCCATGTCTTTTTGAATCCCTGCAAGCACATCCGCGACCGCATCATTTGCCTGGGCCTCTTTCATCAAAGCCGCCAGACGGGGATTTTTCGCCAAGAAGTCCAACATCTTTTGTTCATCATCACTTGGCGCTTGCCAAGTCGTAATCTTGTGCGCCGGGGCTGCTGCCAGTCCGCCGGTCAATTTGTCTAAATCGTCGGCGCGGGCTTTCACTTCTGCATCGCGTTTATCCAAAGATGCTTGTCTTTCGGCGGCTTTTTGAAATTCTTCTTTCGTGAATCGTTTCAACATTCGCCCGTCTTTTCTTTGACGCATTGAAATTGCCAACGCTTGGACGGCATGTAAGCCCCGCTCTAATTCCGTACGTTCTTTCGTCTTTTCAGCATCCCGACGAGCATCCGCCGCCCGTTTTTCCTCCTGTGCCGCATTCGTTAGAATTTCCTCGGCAACTTTGGTAATGGTCTTTGCTTCGATGATTTGTTCCTCATGCCATTGACGAACCGGCTTATGTTTCACATTCCCGCCCATAGCCAGCCGTTCAGCCTTCGACTCCCCGCGTTCTAATTTGTGCCCTCGTTCTTGAACGAACTTTGCGAACGACGTTTGTAAGTCTTCCATCTTCTTTTTGCCATCCATCCAATGCGCACTATTCAAAGTCCGCTGTTTCGTTTCTGTATGTTTTGTTTTCTTAATCGTGTCAGCCATTGGAACGGCTTCTAAATGTAAATGCGGCGTCTTTTCGTCAAAGTGAAATTGTGCGCCGACGATATTCTCAGGCCCGAACGTTTCACAAGCCCAGTCATAGCAGTCATCCAGATACGCTTTTGACTCATCGTAAGTCTTGCCCTCGAAGAACTCCGGCGATGCCCCGCAATAGAACTCGACCATCTTCGACGCGTCGGGCCGGGGCTTTCGTGTGGCGGTTGCGATGGCCGCTTTGACCGCCGCGTGCAGTTCTTTGACCGACTGCGCACCCACATAAATGTTTAAGTGGATGCGTGTCTCATCCACCCCCTTGCCCAATTTTCCGACGCGGAAATTGTGCCGCCCGACCCGTCCGATTTGAGTCCCGCTCTTGGCCTTTTCGTGCCGCATTATCGCGTATTGTTTTTTGATGCTTGACGTATTCATACGTTTCAAGCTAGCACATTTTTGCCGTGTCTGCCAAATACCGGCATCTTCATAAATGATGATGCCCACTCACTACGGCAAATTTTCTCGTTCCTCGAAAATTAGCCTCCTTTCGCCCTTGCAGGGGGCCGTGCCTTCGGCATCAAAACCCGTTCGTCGTTATAGACGAAACGCAAGATTTTATGCTCTTGCTTATATATTTCGTTTCGGCTTCACGTTAGCCCGTTGGCCGTTTCGTTCGTCGTTTCGTGTCGGGTTTGCGGCCCGCGTTCGCGTGCCTCGTGCCCTCATGGCCTAGGGCGGGGGCGATATGCGCCCCTGCCCATTGCTTCGCAAACTCCCAAACATCCGGTTTATCAATGGCGCGAAAGTCGGACGTGTTGGGTTTTGGTGTCCTGGCCGCGTATAGCATTGGTTATATATTTGAGGTGGTCATGGCTGCGCTTCGCTACATGGGGTTATCACCCCATACCCCAATTCGATACCATCCAAAACACCCCCACGAGCCCACGGCGCAGCCGAAGGGCGGCAGGGGGTCGGCACCGCGTTAGCGGGCCGGGGGGTGGCAGGCTGGAAGCCCCTAAGGAGATGAAGACACACAATCCAACTAATGCCATTTAGATGCTCTCTATGCCATTTTGTGCCTTTGTCTTGTGGGATACACGCTAGAAAAGCCTAAAACGCCTTGGCGGGGTCTTCTTTCGCGATTCTGACCCATTGCGATTTTTCACCCTTGCCCCGTTGCTGCTATCGTTTTTGCATGGTTTTGGATGGTGGCTTTTATCCATTGCGCCAAAGGATAAGGGGGTACCACGCGGCACCCCCTTTTGTGTTGCAACCCCGACCCGGATTTGCTAATGTAGCTAAAGGTTATGCAATTACCAGTTGCACAACCCGCAAGCAGTAAAACCACTACCACTTTCGGCTACTTTTTTAGTTTACAAGTTTCCGAAAAAATAACAAGTGTTCGGGGTTTTGCAACTTGCAGCAGTTGCAAAGGAAACCACCCGAAATGTCAGAACTCAAATACAACAGCATAACGGCAGCAGTCAAAGCCCAGGCACGACAAGCACGCCGAGACGCTAAAGCAGCAGTTACAGCAGCACGCGCACCAAAGGCGCCGCAATACAGCCCCAATGTCGTAAATCGTCGTAGCGATACCCTGGCGCGAATCATCGCGAAGTATCGCACCCAGGGCGTCAAATTTTCATCGTCGTCAGTGCAGATTTGCCGCCGTCGTTCGTTGCATAAAGTGGATTACGTGGGCGTTTCAGTCAAAAAGCAGGACGGCAAAACGCACGCGAGTTTATGCAATGTCTTCATGTGCCGAAATGGCATCCATTGCCCCTATTGCAAGGGTTACCGCGAAGCGCACACACGCGACTATTTAACAGAGTGCGTTTCAGAAAAAGCAAAGGCGAAACGTTTAAGCGTCGGACTCTTGACATATACACATCGGCACGCAGCCGCAACAGACCCGGACGATTTAACAGCCTATGTACCGCAAGCCAACGCTTTCTATGCCGCTCTATCGCACTACCATTCCAACTCTTTTCGAGTGTTTAATGCGCTGGGCGGCGGGTACATCACCGGCGTAGAGTCGCCAATGGGCGCGAACGGTTTACACATTCACGCGCATGAAATTTTGTTTTTTGATGCTTCACTATCGAAAGACGAACGCGACCGCCTCATCGAAAAATTGAAAGCGTTGTTTATAGCATCGCTTAAACGGTTCGGGCTTTCGGCTTCATCATCGTGCATTGATTTCAAAGAGAATTTCGACATTGGCTACATTGCAAAATCGGGCACTAACGAAATCGAAGCCCTCGACAATGAGGAAGCTATCCGGCGCAAGCGTGCAGACTACGAACTAACACGCGAAAAGACTAACCACGGGCACAGCAACAACCGGGAGTTTGTCGAATTCTTGGATGATGCCAAGCACGACAAAGCGGCAGAGATTGAAGTGGTGCGCCATTTGCTGGCTATGGGGGGGCGTGATCGATGGATTGTTAGCCGTCGCCTTACCAAGATGCTCGGCATCCCGTCATTGAGCGAATACAAAGCCAAGCACGGCGAAGCCCAAGCCGATGCACCGGAGAAAAAAGTTGTGGCCGAAATTCACCCTGAGGCTTTCAACATCGCCAACGAACTTTGCAACCAGCGGCCCGCCATTGCTCTGATTTTGCGAGCAGGAAAGAATGAAGAAACCCGCCCCGGCAGCGTTACCATGATGGTTAACGCTCTAGTAAATGCCACGCTACACGCGCACGAAGCGCGCATTACAGCAAAGATTCAACGAGACACAGATAAGCGCATTGCAGCATTTAAAAAAGAATCCGACGCGCTAGGACGGCACGAAAGCATCACGCGCACATTTATAGCCGCCATCACGGAAAGCGGGAAAACAAGAATCGCGCAGGCTATTAAAGACTATCGAAAATCAGTAGATGAACGTTTGAGCATCAACCCCGTGCAGGAACGAATTGAACGAGAAGAAGCCAAACACCAAAAGAACAACGCCGCCGCGCTTTGGCTTGCAAATCAAACACCAGCCGAACTTGCGCACCATGCTGCAATGGTTCAAACAATGGGCGCAGACCTCGATTTTGCCTAAAGGTGCACTATGTCATATCACACAACTCCAAACCCCGAGCTTTTCGTCTTCATCGACGACGCCTTGGACATGCGTACTGTTGCAATCATGCACCATTGCGACTATGGCCCTTCTTTCATTTGCTTTAATACAGTCGAATCAGCTGAATCGTATATCGACATAACGAGCGAAGTAACGAAAGATATGCTAATTGCACTTGCAACGAGCAGAAAAGGGCTCCCGCGTGAACTTTTCCCGCGTGTGCGTTGCCTTACGACCGCAGCAATGCAGCAACGCGCGCTAGATGGAGACATTGATGCGCTCAACGCATTGCCCCGCTACGCGCTGCCGCCCATTTGCACCGCACTGCCTAACCTGTTTTAATCTTCGAGCCACCAACGAAAGGAACCCAATGGCAACCGAAACCGCCCTCCAACGGCTCGCAAGCATTGATGCAGAAGCCGCCAAACTTGACAAAGAGAAAGTCTCCATCCGCGCAGAAATCTTGGCAGAACTTCAAAACGAAATCTCAAAATTAGGCTTCACGAAAGACGAACTTTTTCCCCCGCAAAAGCCCGTGAAAGCAGCCAGAAAGCCCGGCAGCAAGACCGACAAACCAGCCATGTACCGCGATACCGCAACCGGGGCAACGTGGACGGGCTTTGGCAAAAAGCCCAATTGGCTGAAAGCCGCAGAAGCAGCGGGAAAGAAAAAAGAGCAGTACCGCGTTTGAGTGAGCGATGCGGAATCGAACCCGCGTCCGCAAATCTCCAACCGCTACCACATTCCACGCAACGCGCCTACCTATGGCGCGTTTTTCGTTTTCATGATATATACGAGTCTCAAGAATGCCACTCTGGACGGCTTTTCCGGGGTGCCACGTTTTCCAACCGAGCCACAAAATGGCACACGGTGGAGCTGAAAAACATACGCAAGTCGTTGATTTGGTTGAGTTCCGGCGCAAGTGTTACAGGATTTTTGAAATCCCGCCAGCTCCACCATATTTTTAACTCGTTGTTTTCAAAGGATTTTTAGGGGTACTGTTACAGGAACACTCAAGGGAGACACCAAGGGGCACACTGGGATCTAACCTTGCCCCTGGAATCCGTATCCCATAGCTGATCTCATGAGTTGGCTTGCCGTGGTTGATTGGCAAGCCAGTCCTGCTTGAACTGCATCGGGCTGACGTAGGCCAGCGTCGAGTGCAATCGAGCAC